>ENA-UOJC01000031-UOJC01000031.1-human-gut-metagenome-genome-assembly--contig:-C104-NODE-31-length-226743-cov-76.711643_pt1 | contig 226743 bp, 165 predicted proteins | sample MGYA00242339_ERZ723886 | MGnify/ENA metagenome assembly ERZ723886 | reverse complement strand
CCTCTTCAGACTTACAAAGCTATATGCATAATCCACCAGATTTATCCGGTGAGCCCGAATAACAAAGAGAGATTTTATTTGTAGGGTTTCTTGAATGTTGAAGGAGGAATGAAAGGGATAGATAAAGGTGTATTCAGGAATTAATGGCTATGATTGGATCTCTATATTTTTTCATGAAATGATTAAACTTATCCACTGAAAAAACAATTTTTATCCACGTTATATATAGGGACAAAACCAACGCACAATTTTCTATTTATAATATTCACTCAGACCTTTCTTAGTGGACGATGATGGTATAAAATTTATATTCCCTGCAAATGGTTCTCAACTATTTGGGACCATTGAGCATTTCTGTTCTTAACTCCGTCAAGATGGAGCAAAATTCCTGTTCAGTTATTATGGTGTCATGTGCATCTGTTTTCCCAATTGTATGGTAGAGCCGCTTTGTATCCGTGGCGTTCAAAGCGGCTCTGAACTTTGGGCATTGTTTTATCAGCTCACGATATGCTCGTCTTAACAGGAATTGAAACTTATAGCCGTGTCGATTATATGTTTTGCCATTCCAATAAAGATTCTGCTCCTTCTTCCATGTATCGGTAGAACGCATTTTAGCATCTTTGCCAGATAGCGAGCAAACCAGTTTTTGCCGGTTCTGGTCGTTGGTCTTAATCGCTTGAAGGAATCCTTCCATGCTACCACATTTCACACCGTCAAATTCAAATTTGTGTGGATAGAAGTTGGACAATGCATAGCTCGGCCATCTTTTTGAAGAGTGAATATCTATCGCAAGCCCCAAACGGCATAGAATATTTACCTTTAATTTATGGAAAGTTCTTTGTGTCATACTTATTCATAAATATGTTTAGCGAAAATCATCCGAAGGTTGTTGCTTCAATTCCTCGACGGCAGAAATAGAATCAATGCTATCTTGATATAATCTCATATCTTCTTCGTAACATTTTCTCGCATACTCAGCATACTGCCTCATGGTTGTCTCTATGTGCTCTTGTCTAATTTCCTCAAGTTTTCGCTCTTCTTCTATCCTACTCGAATATCGTCCAATATACAAAACAGAACTACTGATATCCAGAACAATGTCCAAAAGAATTTTGGTGCCTTAAAAGATAGCTGTCGTTTTTGGGGAGGAACCATAGCTTCATGTTATTTAAATTTTTGCATTATGATTTTGTATATTTTCGCATCATCATACATACCATTCAAAGATTCTCCAAATGACAGATACTCGCAACCGAGATTTAAGATTGATAGCCATAGTTGCTTTTCTTAATAATTGGATAATTTCGATATCATACTTACCTTAGCTTACTTATTGTCTTGATTACCTTTAACAGAAGTTGGAAAATCTATCAAAAATTGTCGGGGATTCCGGCGATAATCATCGACTTTCCCCTCGTCTTCAATATAGCGAAATCTGCCAACGACCTCAAGCCGTTGATTAACCACGCCATATAAGAACTTAGGATTATCGGATCGCATCCCATAGCCGTCTTCATCGACCCATGTCCTGCCGTCATCGACAGTATTCCATTCAAAAAGAGCAAGCCCATTATTATAGTGGTTTATAATGATGGGAGGATAAATGCCGAACGATTTATCTTCTACTTCAGGAGCCATATCCCCGGATTTCAGGAACGTTAATCCTGTACCGACAACTTCATATGCTTCTTTCAACTGATGATTAATCAGATATCTGGTTATGAAAAACTCACAATAACCTTCGCAGATACAGGACATCCGCTCTCCGAGTCCTTCCTTATGGAATGGCTCTTGACTATACTCTCGGTCCTTTGTTAGCCGGTATAGCTTCTGGTTATAATTCATATTTGAATTTGCCATTGCCAACATCTTCTCAAAGGTTTCCATATCGTTACTGTATTAGTTCAATTATACTTTTGCATATCAATCTTCTTCTGTCGCTGAAGAACTTATTGGATTCAGAAACAAACATAATCCGATTGTCAAGCTAATCATCAAGCGCAATAATTCCCGGCAGGAAGGGTCGAACTATATTTCCGTTGAAGTCGAATAGGGCACTTGTCCACATGTCAGGTTCAACACCAAATCCGTCTTCATCTCCATGACTTCCTCGGCGAGTACACAACATAAAAAGCAGTGTATTCTCATCAAATTTTTCAACCGTGAAAACATACTCCTTCCCTCCGAAGAAATTGGTGTTCCGCCATGAGCTGAATGCCCAAAATTCGCGATCAGCATAGTCCGGATCGATGTGACAAAATTCCCCCGGCTTATTCACCTGTCCTAACAGTTCATGGAATTCATCCAAGTTAATTTGAGAGATATATTCACATTTCATTTTCATCGTTACCGAGCATCGACAATTCCCGTTGCAGATTACTTTGGCAATCTCACTCCAAGCAACGTCCGACGGAATCTGCGCCCAATCGCCATAGCCAACAGCATCTGTACCCCATAAATACTGAACTTGTTTTCTGCGCCATGATGATGGACAATCAAATAGGTTCAGGATTTTTTCTTCCCGCGACAACTCAAGCCACTTATCAAAGTCCTTAATCTCATTTTTACTTTTCATATATTCAGCTCTTTTAGAAGTTTAAATTGCGGGAATCCATCATCATGAAATAATCAATGAAAAATTTATGCGCTTCAACTGAATCATTTAAGTTTCGCTTTATTGTCTTAGCCAGCAGTTTATCTTCATAATCGGCCATAAAGTGGATACATATTGAATTATACGCATCATTGTTAATGAACAATCGCAATGACTCATATTTTAACATTATCTCGAAACAGGTTTTCCGTGCCAAATCCATTTGAATGTCATCAAGTCCTATATCAAAATTGAGGGTGATATGAATACCTCGATCCAGTTTTCCACACCCATCAACAAAAAAGGCTAAAAAGTAAGCCCTACGATAGCAGAAAACTATATATCCTTCATCATCTCTGATTTCTTTGACACCTTTTATCGTTGAGAGACACTTGATTATTTTCGACAAGTTCCGTTCCATAACAGCTTTTTGACTAAATTCAGGCGAAATAATTCATCCAGACGAATAGAGACTCTACCTCCTGATGCTCTTCATAACCAATCTTTGGGATATGTCTCAGACCATATGTCAGACTTTGCAAAAAGTATGCCTAAATATGACATTTTATTAACCTCCAAAGTCCTTCGAATAATTCTTCGCTGTCAGTCCATATTATCGGCTGGATGGGATTCCCGAAATCCAATTCCAGTATAACATACCGGCCGTGTTCACAATTCTCGGTCAATTCGTTCATATTAAGTGTTCTGTATTAATCGTAATAGTGACAACTACGTTTACTCTATATGGATGATGATTAGTTTTTGGCTTTATACTCATCAATCTTGTTTAGGAGATTCATCCCGAAAGATGCGAGGGTAGTTATAATATGCTGGATCATTTCTATCGTCACCTCTTGGTTGAAGAGCTTATGATCATAGTAAAGCCAAATGCTGTTCTCTCCCATAATGACCGGCTTCACAAAAGGATTCTTGATTGACATTTCGTTCATTGCATTGAGGACAGCTACAAAATCGTCATCCCCATATTCAAATAACCCGGGAGAGCAGAAGGAAACCATATCCTCATCGTCACTCTCAACAAAAAGCAATTCAAGCGAAATGCCATCATGTTCGACAACGCCTACAGAAAACATATGATATTTGTCGGAGCCTTCTATGCTTTTTGTGTCAAAATTATTGTTGTTTAGCAGCTCAAGCACTCGGTTGTTTGTATTCATAAGATTTAAATTGTGAAGATGATTGTCTGCATCGGTTTCAATTAGATGCTTACAATCATCTTCTGTTAAAAAAGTGGTTGCCTTCTAAAGTATTGTTACATCATTCTGCATAATGATAATACTCATAGACCAATTTCCTGACATCGGCGTAAGGAGAAGTCATAGTATTCAGCTTCTTCTCAATGCATTCGTTCGCCAATTTTGAGATGTCATCAGCCGTCGGAGTTGCATCCTTGGGCATAACATAAAGTATTGCCTTTACAGCCAACGCCTCAAGCGTAAGCTCTGTAGCTTTCGCTTTGATAGTCTGAGACTGCTCCTGCGAGAGGCCTCTGAGATCTGACATCACCTCGCTGGTATTGAGGGAAACAATCTTATTATAGACGGCATCGTATTCTGTGTCGTTAGTTGCAGCCATTACTTCAGTTGACAATTCGTCCATGTAGCTGATGGCTTTGTCATAAGGGGTTTGTTTGCATCCCATAAGAAGAAGTGCAAATACGGTGGTTAATACCGCAGAAATTGTCTTTATATTCATCTTTTAGAAATTAAGGAATGTAATCATTTAAAGTCTCGACCGCAGGCCTCGCACTCGTCTGCGTCAGGGGCGTTGAAATGACCGCAATCCGGACATTTTTTAGCCCTGTATGTGTCAAGGATATTTTGATACTCGCCACTATCCACCCACTTTTTCAGTTCGAGAGCACGCAGAAGAGTCCAGGGATGGCTGTTTTTAACGGCATTTACAACTTTTAGCATCATGTTCGAACTCCAATCCAAGTCCTCCTCTATATCACGAGCTTCGCGGAGAAAAGTATCGATGTTAATACGGTCGAAATATTTGACAGGGACACCAGAGCCTTTGACAATGGCTTTCAATGTAGCATCGACATCCTGACAAGCAAGAAGACCAGCTCGATCAGCCGTAAATTCAGACATACGCGACCACTTTTGCAGGGCTAACAAAAAAACTTCCGGTACTGCGCCTATTATGGGAACGTTGCTTATGCCCTGCAGCAAATATGCTGCCAACATATGATATATCACATGCTTGCTCTTTATATGCCCCAATTCATGGCCAATAACATATGTTTGTTCCATATCTGACATCAAGTCTATGACACCGGAATTAATTACCATCATTGTGGAGTCTTTCATGCCGGTGGTATATGCGTTTATTTCATAGCTCCATTCGAGATATACCTTTGGTCTATCATGAACTGCAAGGATTGAAGCTGCTTCCTGAATAAGTTGATTCAGTTCAGGGCAAGACTCTTCGGTCACATGGAAGTTTGAAGCCCTTCGTACTGAATTTTCCATTTTTACACGCGTCCAGTCCAGTACTTTTTTTAAAACACCTTCCAAAATACTGAATGACTCAAGTGTTTTGAGAGTTTTATGGTCAAGCGGGTGTTCGTAAGCACTTGCCGGAATCTGATAAAGATGTACTCTTTCCATTATTTTAAGATACACAATATGATTAATAATACAATAACAACTCCAGCCGAAATGGTTATCAAACTGAAGAAGCGAAGTCGACGATTCAATTTTTCAATAGAGGCATCTTTTTGTCGGATTGAATCAGTTTTCACATTTAATTCTAGTTTAAGGCTTTCAACAGTCTCTTGCAGACTATTTCTTTCAGATATAAACTTTTGATTTTCAGTCGCAAGACTAGGTAACTCTAAATTGAGTTTATTGTCATTGTCGGTCTGAGTTCTTTTGTCCTCCTGAACATTTCCTTCCTTATTCTCCTGAACTAAATTTTCTAGGATCTCTTCCTTTGGACTCGCAGTCTCAGGTTGCTGTCTAACGATAGGTTTTTCACCATTCCCTGCCACCGGAGATAACCATTCCTGCGATGTTTTTAGCTGAATGACTTTGACGGCATTGTCAATTTCACCCATTTTGAACCCAAGATCCCTCATTGTCCGTTGGCTGTCCGGAGAGGCTATAAGCAAGCGGCCTTTAAGTCCGGGCAATATAGAACCTACTTCGGGTGCAAAATTACGCAATGATAATTCTGTAAGATAGGTGCCAAATTTTATCCAATCGCACAGTACGCTAGGAGGATTCGATATTATCGAACTTACAAAACAGTCATTAACTCGCGTCGAGAAAGATTCAACCCCTTCCAGATAATTAAACAGAATTTTAAACAGCATAATTCTGTCCGGTTTGTTTTCTGCGACAAATATCATAGTGACGGATATGTGGCGGCCATCCGGGTCGGTTCGCTTTTCGGGGAGATTATTCAAGGCGAGAAGATAACGACCGTTTTCCTTTGCAAGGCAATAACTGTATTGTCCGGACATTCTCAAGCCTTTGAGAATAGCCGAATCCTCATTAATCGTCCCTGCAGGACACATACGGATGTACTTATTTTGTTCTGCTAATTGCCCAATTTCGGGGAGCAAGACTTCGAACCAATGGTATCCGCTACAGTTTTTGTTGATAAATAATTTCATTCCAGACGTATTTTCAAACCGGTTGATAAATCCGAATCAATGTTATTGATAAGCTCAATCGCTTCATCGAATTCATGCTTTTGCGACATAGCCTTTAAGGCTTTGCAGAGTTGTTGCAACTGGCGGGTATCGTCCAATATACCAAGCAAGAATAATTTAATAGTCTCCCAAAAGCCCAAATCCCAATTGATAAGACGATTGATGTCGAGTTTCGAAGATGCGGTAATCTCCTGAACCACAAGTTTTATTACTTCATACAGGGCTTTTTCACAGTTCTTTTGGCAGAACCCTTGCCCATTTGATTTATACCAGATGTATGGTATGGCTTTACCCTCGCTGTAAACGTAGGGATATTTAGCCATTTTACCGGTAGAAATCAGGAAATCGTCTTCTCTCAGTTTATAAGCACAACCGTTACGAGCGAGGAGGACGGTGTGCTCATCCAGCATCTCGCAACGAGATAACTTTACGCCTGGTATAATCTCTGCAACGACAGGAGGCTCCAGTGCGGTTTCTTCTTCATATATATCGAAGGTAATGTCATTGGATTTCGGATTAAAAATCAACACCTTCATTGCTTCATCCTCTGAGTAGTGATGGAAATGAACTCCACCGATAGTCTCCATTGGAATAATGGAAACCTTGGATTTAAGAGGTTTGACGTAATCTAATACATCTTTATAGACACATTCAATAGCCGCACGAATATCCCTCTTAAACTTATTGGCATCCTGATGAAGGTATTTCTCACACTTGATGGGAGCAAAGATGATGGATTTGAGGCACTTGTTGTCATTTCTCCTATTTTCATCTATCGCTTTTCCTAAATGTTGAACCAACGAATTTAGCCCACTATTACAAGAGATTAATCTTTGATAATTTTGGCCGGCGTTTCCAGTCCATAATAATGCCGGGGTGTCTACTGCGACAATAACAATCTGACTTTCCTGAAATTCCTTCTCAAGTACCTCAATACTTTTATTATCCTCTTTTGCATACTTCTCACCGGGGACATCGCATATCACAATAGTATTCTTTCTGGCTTTCGTATCATCAAGATATGAAAGTTTGAAACGGTATTTTTTGATTTCCTGAGTGCCATACAACGTTGTCATTCGGGGACGAGGACTTTCCGTATCGCATAAATCCATCATTCTTCCGGTAGCTTTGGAGAATGATGAGTCTTCATCCTCGGCCCGAAGTTGCAAACCGTATTTGGCAAGGTTTTTATTGCAGCCCTCAAGCATACTTGCCAATATCGAAGTCTTGCCTGAGCGGGAGGCTCCGAACATCATTACTTTTATTTCACTCATTATCGGTTTAATTATTTGTTTTTAGTAAAGAAAAGATCCTGACCGCAGACAATCTTGTATCCATTGCCGTCTTTAAGGCGTTTTTCATTGATCTTTTCCATCTCAATGAGAAACTCGTTGTTATCAGAAAAGAAATCTGATATTTCCTGAAAGAAAGAGCCGAAAAAACCAACGGAATTGCGGTATCTGACATATTGCTGCGCTACAAAAGAAAGCATATGGAAGATAGGCTGTGCACAGAAGCGCGGCTTGTAAATAGCTTTACTTCCATCTTCAGTTTCGCCGTCATAGAATTTATATTTGGCTACTTGAATACCGTCAACCGTTATAAACTTCTTAAAGATAACTCCACCTACCGTGAGAATAGGAGCTATCATGACAGCAGTGTCGCCATTGTTCTTAAGCATTGAAATCATATCGCTATAAGCGTAGAGTACTTTAGATGTCATCTCTGCTGTTCGGTCGTTGCGTCGCCCGTTAGGAGTAAATCCAAAGTATGCCTCGCATTTCAGTGGGACAAGCATAACAAGCTTGTTTTTGAAAGTGTGAAGATTGTCGCTTATAAATTTTGTAGTCAAGGCTACCTTATTTTTTGCCTCGTTATATATACCGTTGTTTTCCATAAGATATGGAGTGTCAATAGCAATTATAATGACTTGCGAGTCCTTAATCTTCTGTGAAACGGTTTGAGGCTGATCGTTTAACCATTCTCCCGGATAGTCGGTAATCGTAAGGTCTATACACGGAGCGTTTTCGAGCAAGCCGACCTTAAAATAGAATTTCGATTCACCCGAACTTGCAGGAATAGCGGCAATATCCGTCCGGTTGTCAAAGACATCCATAAGAAGATCACGCTGATGTGACAAAGTACTTCTTGTCTGTGGTTCTGCCGTCATAGCGATTCTGGTTCGACCAAATCCATTGCAGGTCATAGAGTCATCGAAGATAGCGGTGACTACGGAAGTCTTTCCGACGCCTCTTGCACCTAACATAGTCATCTGAAGAGACATATGCGTTCTGCCCTTTTTAGAGGCATACTTTTTTAAAGAATCAAGGATTCCCATATTTTATCATATTAAAATTTCGTACGGTCGTTCTGGATTTTCATGGAGGTAACAAGATTGTTGACCTCAGTGGTGGCTTCAGAAATATCATCTTGAAGTTTAAATTCATTTCGCCATATAACGTTGGCATACTCGGAATAAAAATTCTCTAGGTCTTCACCGCTGTTGGTGTTGATGAACTGCTTAAAGAATGAATCTGCCACGCACCACATAAGCAGACTTGGCTTTGCCATCTCAGATGTCTTAGGAATGATATTGAATCCAACGTTGCCCGCTTTGGATAATCCTAATCCCGCGTTTATCTCAGATTTCAGCCCGGCAACCTTTCTTATGAGTGTATCCCAAATGAAATATGCTTTGTCAGTTATTGACTCACTATCATTTGGGAATTCAAGCCTGTGGTCCTTGAGTACCTCACATGCTTTGATACACTCAGCATAGATAAATCCCTCGATGTTCATTTTAAAATCGAGAATTGATATAACAGCATTCTCAAGAGCAGGGTACATTCTCAACTTTTCACGTCGGAACGAATCAAGCCACCTGATATAGTCGCTCTCGTTATTTACCTTGCCTGTTGAGACAGATAGTTCACACAAGAGTCCAGAGGTGTACAGAATCTTTGCGATGTCAATTTTAATTTTTTTCTGAAGACCCTCAATCGTTTTCGCAGATACATCTTTGAGTTTTGCACTTATGCGGGCTGCGACAATATCGCTATAATCTAAATAAACTTTCTGGATGTGGCCACCTTTCATGCCATTAAGTTGGTGTGCAATTTCTTCTTCGGAAGGCACCAAACCTGTTAGATTGTCAACCTGAGGTTTGATTTCGTCTATTATTTCCTGACAAACGGTGTCGCGTTGACGATAGAGTTCGCGTACATATTCCTCCAACTCTCCGCGAAGTTTTAAATCGTAGAAATTCTTTTTGAAAGTGCTGTTGAAGGAACCGGACTGCATTATAATCTTGTCAAAAGATCTGAGTAACCGTCCGCAAATTTCGTTATACTCGGCATAGATGTCATCGGCCATTTTTTCAGCCTTCGACATGAAAACATCATCAAGTTTTGATACGTTATCAGAGATGCCTTTCAGCACTGGAATCATCATGTCATTTACGACCTCACTACGGTTATTGTTATGAACCTTTGCGAAATGAAGCGGGCTAACCAGTCTGCCTTCTACGCCATATTTCTTACTCTGAAATGTTGGACAAATCTCTTCATTACATAAGTCTTTGTAATCTTTATATTGTTCGTCATTATTAAATTTGTTCCGTCCATAACAATTCTGATTGACAGACACCCATAACTCAGGCATATAGCCATCCAATTCTTGGAATACTCCATTAATTTCACCGATGATATCTTCCGGAGGATTGCTTAAGCCGGTTAGTGGAACATCAAAGTTAAATATCGCAGCATCAGTATCTTCTTTGAGTACTCGATACATCGTTTCAAGGTCCTTCTTTCCGGTGTTCTCGTTCCCTAATCCGACAGTATCGAGCATAATGATTTTTTCGGCATCCGGAAGTTTGTAATCACACAGTATATGTGCCGTCTTGACTGCAAGATATTTATTGAAATAGATAGTAATCTTTTCACCAATGACTTTACTATAGTTGCCGTAACTTTCGGGTATATTAGAATCTTTGTCAAACTTCTTATGCTTGGCAACGAGTTCGATTACTACCGATTTGTCAGTTAACGGGTCGGGGTGAGTTCCAAGGAGGTCAAGATAATCCAAACCATGCCCGTAGTATTCCCTATAAAAATTCCTCAACTTTTCGTTTGTCGGATTTTCATTCATTTCTTTTCTCAAAACAGCCTCCAAATTGCGAATACCACTTATATCGGAAACGCTATGGTTGAGGCCGTTCTGTTTAAGGGTTGTATTAAAGAACGCAATAAAGTCTTTTTCCTCATAGTACTCTATTGTCATTTCGAAGTCAATAGTATCGCTATTCTCTATAACCGAAACTGCACCTGTACAATCAGAACCGGATGATGTCGGTATTACATCATCATCCAGACCTGACACAGACTGCAGAAAAGTACTTTTCCCTTGACGAGCATGCCCTACAAGAGCAACCTGTATGGCATCGCGGCTGAAACGTTTATGAAGACGCTCCAGTTCTTTTCGCAGTTCAGCAATTTTACCGGTCTCTTCTCCTTTTCTTTCGTTCTCGAATCCAAGGAGGTCTGTAAGGTTGATGCCTTTAATTGCCTCAACAACCTGCGGGGCTTTCTCCTTGATTGCTGCGATAGAAGGACTATCGGAAGCAAGCCGAGACTGGTACTTGCGCAACGCCTCCAATGTTTCCTGCAACTGATCAATGGTTTTGATTTTATTGATAATCGCAGGGAGATGTTCCTCCTTCCTCTTTTTAATGATGCCATCGCATGTTTTTGCTATCTCTGACATTGTGAATGGTTTATAGTGTTATTGTATTTTTTCGTAAAGAGGTGTGAAATCAATTTTTCGGAAACATTCAATAATGTTTTGAATTTCAGGGTCGTTAATCATGGCATCTTCAACAGGAAGCCTTGTCCCCGCAATACCAAGTGCTGCGCCTCCTAATAAATACACAAAAGAAAGAGCTATGCCACCGGAACAACCACAGCACGTCCGGTTTGCTGTAAGACGCCTTTCATATTTACTTTCTTGGGGATTGGCGTAAATGTTATGCTCTCGGCTTCGGATTGCATCGCCTGCTTATTGGCGAGGAGATAGAAGCACACAATCTTACCAATCTTCGAGAAAATCTTGGTGTATATATCACACTTGCCTTCGCTTATTATAAATGCCTTTAAGGCTCCGAAAATATCTTTTCTTGAAATATGTGTTTGGGGGTTGGCAGCACTTTCCAAGTATGCTATGCCTTTTTGAAATTGCTCCGGCATCACCTTGACGGCATAGAAATTCTCACGGCTTGCCTTGCAAAAGCGGGCAATCATTTCGCGTTTGCTTGTAGTTTCAAATATTTCGGCAATAGCGTACATAGAACTTAAAATCTTAATGATAATACAATGTTTCGCATATTGTTAAAATTCCGGACTTTAGCGTCGGCTTCTTCTGAATTGGACTCTTCAATGCTTTTAGCTCCTTTTCCACAGACACCCGTAGTTGGTCCCGGAGGAGCTCCAAACAGTACTCCGATAGCAGTTAATGCAGCAGCTCCAAGATCCGTAATATCATTGCCGTATCGATGCCAGAAAGAACCATTATACTTCATGGTGGATATTTCTTGCTGGAGTGTGATATTCAAATGGTCTTTATTCATCCAATGATTGCAGAACATCTCGCCTATATATGACATCAGTTTTGGCTCGTCGCGCTGAGTCTTTCTTGCATTGCGAAAGTGCGAACCGGCTTTGGCAAACAAGCCACCGCAAACTATAGGATTACCGATTGAGGCAGCCTGTTTAAGAATGTCAACTGCCTGAATGAAATCCGTATTGCTGGTCTGATCTGGGTCTTCTAACCAAGTACAACGCAGATATGTATAATTCTCCACAGCCGATTTTAGAACTTGCTGTGTGAATGTCCACGTAAGTACTTCTTGGAAAGTGTATGTCATAATTGTGATTGTTTGGGTGAAGAGTGTTAGAAGAGAAGATTTACGCAACCCATCAGGAATCCGAGGAGAGCTCCGAGCCATACTATTGCTTTCAGCTCCTTATTCATCACCTGAAGAATTAGTTTCTCGGTCTCTTTCACATCCATCTCATTGATGCGTGATTCAACAATCTTGCTGATGTTGATTGCGTCAAGAATCCGGGGAAGTTGTTCTGTCACCAATGTCTTGTATAAGGACAGAATGGTCAATTCAACCTTTTCTATCTGCTTTTCTCTTCCGATGAACAGATTTTTCATCTGAACGGTCATGAAGTCCTTAATTTGATTATCAATAAGTCCCCCAATCATTTCTTGTGAGTGATTGGATAACATTTCATTGATGTTTTTGGCAAGAAGGCTCTCGGTAGGTAGGGCTACCATTGCAATGAACTGATCAGCTCCAAACAATCCAAGCAGACCGTTTTTTACTTTCTCAATAACATGAGACACGACAATGCTCGCTATCTTTGTCCCAAATTGGGAAGATGAAAGAGCGGTATGTATTTGTGAAGATAAATCAGTGGAAACACTGTCACTCATAGATCTTACATCTTCCTCAGTTAGATAATGACCAAGGAATTGCTCTACAGTTTCATTGTTATGTTTCTGCGTATTGACAAAATCATTTATTCCGTTCTTGATTTTGTCAATTGTTTCATCTGCCAATAAAGTCTTTTCCAAGACTTTTACATTCATTAAATTCTTACTTATTGTCTGGCCAATAGACGCAGCGATACGGGATTTCTCCTTAGGAATGAGACCAGGAGTGAAAGGAAGCTTTATACCGAATATATATTTTGCCGTCCTCGGTCTGAACAGCATTCGAATGGCTATGTCGTTTGTGACATACCCTATAACGGCTCCTATTAAAGGGCGAGTTATAAATATTAATTCAGTCATTACTTTCTCTAATGCATATAAATGGTATCTCTAAATGAGAGATTTGGATATGGACCAATCACATTATAATCAGTACATTGAATATGTCATGAGACTGTTGTTCCTCAACAAATTGGTCAATAAAACATAATATTTTGAGGTTGTCGCATAGCTTTTTACGAATTAATATCACCCATTTGTAGAATAATAACTATATTTGCACAATGAGTTAGACTCTCTCATTTAGAGATTTGGACGATTGCTAAACAAAGGAGGCTTCAATCTCTGGGAGATGAAACTGAGGCCGAGGTTATAGACTTTTGAGAATTAGGCAGTTGGCTTTGTCAACGACTGAAGTGTCGAGGCTGGCAAGGTATATTTGGGTGGTTGCCTCACTATCGTGGCCCATGCCTTCCGAGATTACCGAAAGAGGAATGCCTTTCGCTTTGGCGGCTGAGGCCCAACTATGACGGGCGATGTAGAGAGTCAGAGGAATTGTTACTCCGACCATTCCGGCGATACGTTTCAGGCTGTGGCTGATGTTGTAGCCGGTGTTACGGTAGGTGCATCGCTCGTTGAGTCCGGGATTACGAATGACAGGCAACAGGTAGCCGCTTTTGTTTTCGGGATATTTGTCGAGTGGAAAATCCAGAGCGGACTGACCCCGTGCGCCAGTCTTGATTGACCCCTTGGACCATTTTTCTATTGACCCCTGAGAATTAAAATAAAAATGCCCCCTGCCGGAAGTGTGTCGGCAGGGGATTTTTATGTTTGATACCCATCCAGGCCGATGGGATATAAATCAAATTAGGTCATGTGGACATTTTGCATGGTGATTTTGCATTGAAAATAGATGGTGGACAAAATGAATGGTGGAACCAGCCTTCAGCGCCCATGGGCGCTGAAGGCTGCCACATTTTTAATAGTGCCTTTTGATGTATTCGTCCAGCAGTTTCTTCCTGTTCTCTTTGCTGATGCCACTATGTACTCTGACTTTGCTTTTCAAATCAAAAAATGTCCTCCCTGTGCGTTGTTGGTGTTGGGAAGTCCTGTCTTCGGATAATCGTAGAATGTCCATAACAAAGGCATGTTCCGCTTCACGCTAAGGTATGTGCTGCGCAGTCTCGGACGCATATACGGAGGCGTCCTTCATTTTATCCTCTTGTCATGGATCCTTTCATTGATGACTTCTCTGTACTTCTCATGCCATTCCTCGAATGCGCCGATGAAACTCTCCTTGTCCATCCCGGTTATATTACTGACGAGTCCCAGCAATTCCGCTGACGCTTCCAAATCGGGCTCCTGAGTGAGATAGCGCCGCACGATGAATATCTGATGGAACTGGCACATCTGGACACGTATAGGCCTCAATGCCAGGGATAAACCTTTCAACCCGTCTATCACCGCCCCATATATACGAAAGCCCTTCTCCTTAAGCCACTCTACACCATTCCACGTATTGGGCGATAGTCTCGTGATGAACATACTTGTGGCACAGAATCCTGCCTCGCACTGCGTCCCTGATGACCATAAGACCGAAGTTCCTGCCCCAATAGGTCGTGTCCATCTGGATTGTCACATCCTTATCCTTGGAAATTTTATGAACGTAACGCATTCCAGCAAGGTCACGACGGATTGTCTTCCCGTTCACACCGTACTTGGCCGCAAGCTGGGATAAGGCCTGTTTGCCTTCTACATAATCGGTGATAACCTGGGATTGATCACGACGATTACCGCCCACAAACTGACGGCCACAGGACTTACATTTGTACAATTGTTTACGTCCTCTGTGACCATACCGAATCACGCCAGAAGAACCACAGTAAAAGCATTTTTTTAAGCATATCAATGATAATATGCTACAAAGATATAAAAATCAGACTATTATAACAGGTCTTACCATGCAAAATGTCCAACCCGCCAGTTTTTCAAACATTTTCGCTAATATTGCATTTGCCCTTGGATTCTGCGCAATAACAAAAATGTTTCCGGAATTGAAAAATATGTCGTGAACCCCTTGCAGGGGTGGAGTATATAGGCTATATTAGCAATCTCTTGTCTGGCCCTGTATCTGGGGGGCACCCGATAAACATACGGGCTTACGCATAATCTTAGCGAGTCTTAAAGGAAAGAACCTGATATCAGGTCCCCCTTTCATAAACGGTGAATGCTGTCCGCACCTTCTCAAGCGAAGGCATCAAGCTATGGGTAGCGCGTGCATTGGACGGCAATTCACAGGACTGGCGTTATATGAACGTGCGCCGCACGATGATGTTTTTCGGAGAGTTCGTGGAGAACGCAGCGAAGGCATACGTGTTCGAGCCTAACGTGGCTGCAACCTGGATGAACGTGCGCTCGATGTAAACAACTTCCTGCGCAGCTTGTGAAAACGGTGGACTAGTCGGGGTGTCTCCGGAGTATGTCTACGAAATCCGTGTGGAGCTTGGCGTCATCATGACAGCCAACGACATCCTGGACGGCATCATGCGTATCACCTATTGGTGGCTATTACCCGTTCGGCTGAGTTCATCGAAATCGCCTTCCAGCAAGATTCTGAAGAGCTGATAACGGTTGATAAGTGAAAAACAAATAAGTCGAATTGATAACATTTTAAATTAGAATATTATGGCAGACGAAAATGGAATTGCTCAGAGCACTCAGACACGACCCGTGCCCGAATTTCATTTCAGCGTGGAAATATCGAATGTGGGGAAATTCTCCTGCGAGGAAGTGTCGGGACTCGATGCAGAGTCCGATGTGATCGAATACCGTTCCGGCGATATGCCGCGCTTCACCAAGATCAAGATGCCGGGCTTGTGCAAGAGCGATGATGTGACCCTGAAGAAGGCGATGTTTAAGGACGGCAAGAAACTTTGGGACTGGATCAACCAGGTGAAGATGAACATCATTCAGCGCGAAAGTGTGACAGTCGTCCTTCTGGACGAGAACGACACTCCGGTGCAGAGCTGGAAACTGGCCAACGCCTGGCCGAAGAAATACACCATGGAAGGCTTCAAGGCAGACGGCGTCGGCGTATCGGTTGAAACAATCGTGCTTGCGCATGAAGGTGTGACGCCGGCATAACCTAAAAACTGCGCCTTCTGATTCTGATGGCAGGATCAACTGCGCCAATGTTAATAGGCCTTGATTGTCCATAATACAACGGTAGAACTTTTCTGATGAGCCAGAGGCTCTTCTTCTCTGTATTGATAGGGTGAGCCTTATAAGTGCCCGTGCCGGAATTTTCCGTCGAGCTGGATTGTGGCCCGGAACCTGTGAAATGAAGTAGGATGTGGTCGGGATGTTATTTATTTAGGCGTCAATCAATTTTTACACGAATCCTGGCAGCAGTACGTAAACTAGGCATTACTGACAACTTTCGGGCGCAATAACGGATGGAATCTCAAGGTTGAAGCACTGGCGCACCTGTTCATCTGCATAAGGTTTTCCGTTCTCGATACTTTCGGCGTGCGTCATGCCCTTTTCCGTGCCGTAGTACATGATGTAGGGGCGGCCCCAGGATTGTGAGAACGCAATGGCCTCACGCAGCAGGCGGACATCGTTCTTGCATTCGAAGAGGAAGCGGTTGGTATCGTGGTTGTCCAGGAAAAGGTATAATTCGAAACCGGGACAGTCGGCGTAGTGTGTGAAATGTCGCCGCACGGCTGTGCGCAGTTCCTCGTTGCCGGCAATACCTTTGCCGGCCCGCACGGTCTGTAGCAGCAGCTCCTGATAGGCAAAGTCGAGCACGCCGTCGAACACTTCGGCATAGCGCTTCTGCCATACTTCCTTTTCGGTCATGCGGCCTTCGTGGTAGGCTTGCGACAATGCCGTCGGCAACCTTTTGTCGGCCGGCCGTCCCCATACCTCACCTATCAGCCTGATATGTGGAAATTCGGCTTTCAGCCGTTGGCGGAAGTATCGCCAGAAGGAGAGACTCGGCCCTTTGGCGTAGTCCAGCCGCAGGGCGTCGAAGCCGTGGCGGCAGAGGACCAGTCCCTGCTCCGTCATGTAATGGCGGGCCTCGGGATGGTCGAGGTCGAACTCGGGCAAGTAGTCTATGCCGTTGAAGCTCGTGAACAGCCCGTTCCTGTCGCGCCGGAACCAGTCGGGATGTTGCGTGAAGAGGGCGCAACGCCTGTGGCAGTGGTTGGCCACGAAGTCGGCCGTGACCGTCATGCCGCGCCGGTGAGCTTCGCCGACCAGACGGTCTACCGTGCGCCACGAGCCGAAGTGCGGATTGACCTTTTCGTAGTCCGTGATGTGGTAGCCGTGGTAGGCCCATCCCTTCTGAAAGGGCGTGAGCAGCAGTCCCGTTGCCCCGATGTTCTGAATATAGTCCAGTTTCCGGATGATGCCGCCCAGCGTGCCGCCCTTGTAACCCCGCCCTTTGCGGGCAGGGTCACAATCGGCAAAGCGGTCGATGAGAATATGGTATAGCATCGTCATCTTATGGTTTTCGTCTTCTTGCCTGTTCCTCCGCATGAACGGCAGCGGCCGTCAGTGCCGCAGTTGGGGCAAGTGACATATCTATTGGTCAGCGGATTGATATATCTGTGGGCGCCATTGCACGTTGCACATTTGCCTGAACCGCCACATTGCAGGCAACTTGTTTCGTATGTTCTGGTCGTAGTTCCGCTGCCGCCCGAGCTGTAGCCTCCGTTGCCCGAACTATAGTTTCCGTTGCTGTAGGCAGACGGATTGTTATAATCGTAGGTGGTCTTGCCTTTTGTCATGGCATAGACGAAGGTGTCGGTATTGGTGAAACCGCCAAAGCTGAAACTGCTGAAAACTTCTTTCCGCATGGCAAAAGTAACGGGATTGACATAAATGGTGGCGCTCTCTCCCCAATCGGATTCATACTTTCGCAGATTGCCGCTATTGCCGGAATAAGTGTAGGAATACGAAGTTCCGTCTTCTTGTTTAATAGACAGGCTCTTTTCGTACACTTCTATCTCGCAGACTTGGTCTGCTCCCCAGGCATTGGTGTATTGTCCGGTGTTGCTCGAACGCCCTCTGTTACTGATGGTATAGGTTCCCGAATAGAGTAACTTGTTCCCCGAAAAACTGCTGCTTGAAGAGGAACTGCTGCGCGATGCCGTACTATTATTATTGTTGCTGGGATGATATGTCACACCTAATTCGTTTAAGAAGATCGTGGCCGTTCCACATTCTTCGCCCGTACTTAGATAATGAGCATCCATGTACTTCTTGTACCAGTAGATAGCATTCTGCTTATCAGTATCATCATAAGTTTCAAACTTAAATATATATTTGAAACCATGGTAGTTGCCTAAATCTAACATTGCTAGCTCATAATTTTGCGCAGCAGATTTGTGCCACCATTCAAGGGCTAGTTCATCATTCTTAGGAAGGCCTCCCTCTCCATGATGATATAAACTTCCGAGAATATTCTGCGCCTGGGCATTCCCGGCCTCAGCGGCCGGTTTGGCCCATTGGAGGGCTTTTTTATTAAGTATTTTTTCATTTTCTTTTTCATGTTTAGCAGCAGCAGATATAGCTTGGGAATAATAATAATAAGCCAACTTACCTTGCGCCTTAATGTCCCCGGCCTCAGCCTTCCGTACAAGTTCCGCATCTTGCCCCCACACCGTCATGCAGCAGAAGAATGGGAGCAACAAAAATAATAACTTTTTCATAATGTTTTTTGTTAAATGGTTAATAACTGTGGTTTAAAGTCTGTCGTCCATGCTGTGATGCAGCCGCCTGTGTAGGTCCTTGAGCATCGGGTAGAACACATAGCGCGAGAGCAGGATAAGGATGATGAGCGCCGCAAGCACGTAGAGCACGAGCAGCACGTAGCTGTCGCCCGCAGACGGCGCGGAGTGGCATCCCGCCCCCGCCCCGCAGCCGCAGGACGCAGGGCACTGCGGGCAGGAAGTGAGGAACGGAATGAGGTGGTGATAGAAGTTCATGGTATCGTTGTTTGAATTGATATGGTTCTGAACAACCTGGAGCATGGCCACCACGAGGGCCGAGGCGGTGAAGAGCAGCACCGTCCGGTTGATGCGCTGCGACAGCCTCAGCTGGTAGGCGTCCGACAGCATCTCGCCGGCCTGTTTCAGATTCTCGAAGTCGCGCGTCACGTGCATCTGCTCGTAGATGAAGCGGTAACGGTTCTCGAAATCCACCACGTTCGTCAGTCTGGCGTTGAGCAGTCCCGCCATCTTGCCCAGCACGTAGCGGATGTTTGTGTCAGGTTGCTCTTTCAGCCGCCGGCTCAGCCGCTCCATCCGTCTTTTCAGGCTCAGCACCATGCACAGCTCGTAGATGTTCTGCACATTCGTCAGGCCGTCCGGCATGGGCTCGTGCAGTGTGCCGGAGATGCTGGAGTCGTTCACGAGAAACGGGTGGTGGGTGCGCAGAAAGGCGATGCCGTTCCTGCCGGCATACATCATTTCGTGCCGGTTGTTCGTGAAGGCATGGCTCCGGTACTTCTCCACCTGCTGCGTGGAGACATTGTGCATGTTTTCGTTTCCCTTCAGCAGGCAGAGCGCGAAGAGGGTGGCGCTGTCGTACTCCCAATGGTGCGTAAAGTCGCGCTCCCGTTTCGAGAAGAATGCGGCGTCGAAGAACCGGTCCAGCTCGCGCCGGTCGTTGCAATGCAGCAGGCTCACGTAGGCGCCTCGCACATCGACGGCCGCATATTCGGGGATGCAGTTCCTGAGGACATGCGGCTTGAGCGGGCGTCCCGCCACCTCTTCCACACAGCCGTTTATCCATGCGCGGTATTCCACATCGGCATCGTGCAGCGGATATGTCAGCCCTTCGCCCGACTTGCCGCGCAGCGCTTTCTGCAGGTAGACCAGGTCGTAGTGCGTGCAGATGCGCTCGCTGAAGGACTGGCTCGGGCAGGCCGGTCTGCGTTCCTCATAACTCTCGTCGAAAAGCTTGTCGATGCTCGTTCCGAATACCAGGAAATATTCGTCTTCCTCGTGGGCATACATCCGGTAGCTGACAAGATAGGCGCACAACTCGATCCGGCGGTAGCGGATGTCGTGCCCGTCCGGCCGCGACATGAAATAGAACGGCTGGCTTTTCAGCCCCATGAAGCGGCAGACCATCTCGTTGCGTTGCGAGACGAAGGAGATGGGCAGGGGAGTGCCCCGGTCGTTCAGCTCTCTTTTCCTGCTTCGGCTCACTTCGTCGAGCGGAAGCAGGAAATGCGTCTGAGCCATGAAAACATTAGGCATCATGGTGAGAAGGACTTTGTCGCCTGCCGCCAACCCTGCGGAACAGGCTTTCAGAAAAAAGTGGAAACTGGTTGGCACGGATATAAAAAAAGCGCGGGTTGCAGACTGTTGCCCGTTCCGGTCTTCAGGCGTCTCGCATTGCCCTTCCCATTAGAACGAGCAACGCAGAAGCCCACGCCGATATGTACATACCACAATATGCCCCACCGTGAAGTGGGGATATTCCGGTAACCGGATACATATCCCGATGGACATCTACCGTTGCCTTGCTCTGAATGGGAATTTCAAGTTTGCGAGACTTTGAAGAACTCAGATGCAAAGCGTCAAGTAAACGCCTTTCCATATATGTGCGTCCCACCCGCTCCGCTTCTGCTGTACATTCGTGCGTACCTGAAAAGAAAAACAAGATAGGACACAGCGAAGGTAGGATAAAAAACGTAATCTGCCAAGCAAAAGAAAGGAAAAATATGAAGTGTCTGGCTGGAAGGGTAATTGAAGATTGCAAATATTATAGTGTAAGAATACTGAATTGTAGGCAGTTCACATTCCGAACCGGTCGGACGGCGAGGCGAAGCGCGTTGCTCCTTTTGGCCTGATCCGATGAATCAGTTTCTGAAAATAAAAATGCTCCCAGTTATAAGGCCGAGGGTTACCTGATGGTCACAACGGAATGGTCCTTATTGTAAGCAATTAACACCCCATCGCCGATAATTTTAAAAATTTCCGGCGTTGTTTCTTATAGCGCAAAGTGCTAATTTGTAAGCGATTTGCAACTATTCGGGGCGGGAGCGTTCAGTGAGTCTTCCCGCCGTCCTTGAGGGTCTGATGGAGCCAGGCGAAGAAGCAGATGGCTATGATGAGGTATCCCATGGTTACAGTTTTTTTAACGGTTATACTTCTGTCAATTATTTCTCTTGTTATCCTCTTATCGTTATCCGGTCGATTTCCTCCTGAATGAGCTGCAGGAAGCGGGCGGCGTGCGCGCCGTCCATCTGCGTGTGGTGAAACTGGAAGGAGACGGTCAGTGTGGTGCGCAGGAGGCGGCGCCGGTATTTGCCCCAGATGAGGAAGGGGTTGTTGAACAGGCCGCTGTACATGCCCACGGCGCCGTCGATGTCGTAGTCCGCCAGCGCGGAGGTGCCTATCACCATGCTGTCGGGCAGGTCGTGGCTGACGCACGTGCGGGCTACCTGGCGGGTGAGCCGCAGGTAGTCGGCGTTGAAGGCCGCGAGTTCCTCGGAGAAGGGGATGTCGCACGAGCTGACTTCGCCGCTACTGTCGGCCACAATGGTGTTGACGGCGATGGTGTCGTAGGCTATCAGTTTGTCGCCTACGGGCAGCATCCGGAACTCCTTCACCTGACTGGCGGCACGGCCGATGCACCAGCACATGAGCATGTTGAACTTCAGGCGGTGTTTGCGGCCGAGGCGTACGAGGCGCTGCACTTCGAGCGTCTTGAAGAACGTGACCATGGGCATCGGGGCCTGCATCCAGGTGCTGAAGGCGTAGGCGCGGGTGGTTGTCTGGGGGTCGATCTCTTTCATGCTGCTTCTTTTGGGCGGCAAAGTTACGGCGGAAAGTCCGATCGGGATAGAACAAACGGGACATTCCAGACGGTAGACGGGCGCGTCAGACAGGGGCGGTGAACAGATCGGAGTAGGGGCGGCAGCACTCCCGCAGGCGGCCCGGCGTGTGGCCGCTGAAGGCTTTGAACTCGCGTATGAAGTGCGACTGGTCGGCATAGCCGCAGTCGTAGGCCATGGCGGCGTCGGCCCCGCGCCCGTTCTGCATCAGCCATAGCGACTTCTGGAAGCGAACCACGCGGGCGTATTCTTTGGGACTCATGCCCACGTGGCTGCTGAAGAGGCGGCCGAACTGCCTGCGGCTGAGGCAGGCAGCATCGGCGAGTTGTGTTACCGTGGTGGCGGGATGCTCCATCATTCTTCGCGTGGCGGCGCCGATGCGGGCGAGGCTTGGCGGTGGCGGGGCGTCGTGCAGTCGTCCGAGCAGGTAGTGCTCTATGGCCCGTTCGTTGAGGGCGTTGTCCGCGCAGTCGGTTATCCGCGCGGCCAGTTCGTCCAGTTCCCTGTTGCCGATGTCGTGTCCTGAAATCTCGAGGTTGTAGAGTTCGGAGGGCGGTGTGCCGATGAACATTCCGGCGGCGTAGGGCTGGAAAACCGCCACAAGCATCTCCGTGTCGCCGTCAGTACACACGTGGGCCGGAAAGTTTACCTGGCCGCTGATGGTGAAGGCGGCCTGGCGGCGGTTCAGTTCGGGAATGAAGAGCGGCGTCTGCCTGTGGAAAATAATCTGCGGGCAGCCGAGGGGAAAGGTCAGTGTGCGGAATCCGCTCCGGCTTCGCAGCTCATAGATATAGCGCACATAAGGCTGCAACGCCGCGCACGGTTTATGAAAACGTATTTCGGGGTTTTCCATCCTCCAGTGTGTCGCGCTTCGGTGCTTTACGCCACGGGGCACCGGGCCGCGGCGTATGAAGTGACGGCGGCGCGTCCCGTGGCGGTGCCGGCGGAACGCGTCGTCGCGGTGTTCTTAGAATTCGTCGCAGGCGTAGAGGTAGGGGAAGTAGGCCTGCTTCCATTCGAATATCTCTTCGGGCCGGAAGAAACGGGCCAGTTCCACGGCCGCGGTCTCAGGCGAGTCGCTGGCGTGCACGATGTTCTCCTGAAAACTCATGCAGTAGCTGCCGCGGATGGTGCCCGGCGCTGCGTTGCGGCCGTTGGTGGGACCGGCCAGCGCGCGTACGGCGGCGATGGCGTCCACGCCTTCCAGACAGAGCGCCACGACGGGTGCCGTCATCATGGCGTCCTTCACGCGCTGGAAGAAGGGTTTCTCCGCTAGGTGCGCGTAGTGTTCGCTCAGCAGTTCGTCGGTGAGCTGCATCATCTTCATACCGCATATTTTCAGCCCCTTCTTTTCGAAGATACTGATTATTTCGCCGGCCAGGCCGCGCTGCATGGTGCAGGGCTTGAGCAGCACGAGGGTCTTTTCGAGTGCCATAGTGTTTTTCTTGTTTAGGTTTAACGATAGTTTTTATTGTTATGTCGCAAATATAGCAATAAACGATGTAACGGACGAATTTTTAGCCGTTTATTTAGCGGCAGGCGTGGCGGGCGGCGCAGGTGGGGCAGAGCCCCTTGAGCACGTAGTTGGCCGTGTGCAGGTGGAAGCCCTCCGGCAGGTCCACCGCCGGCACGGGCAGTCCGCGCAGGCAGAAGGTGCGCCGGCAGCGTTCGCAGAAGAAGTGCGTGTGCAGGTTGGAGAGGCCGGCGTGTATGTCTTCGCCGCAGTGGCAGTCGTCGTCGCAGAGGGCGTATTTCGTCTGCCCCGTGCCGTCTTCCACCGCGTGCACGAGGTGGTGCTCCAGAAAGAGGGTGAGCGAGCGGAAGATGGTCGACTTGTCCACCGTCATGAGGCGTGCCTCGAGGTCGGTGAGCGACAGGGCGCAGTCGGCCTCCACGAGGGCACGCAGCACCAGCAGGCGCAATGCCGTGGGGCGCACGCCGCGCCGCTGGAAGAAATGTTCGAGCTGATTCATGATGCAAATGTACTAAAAAACGGCATTATTTTTCCCTTATGAGTTCCTTGTATTTCAATGTCAGCGTTTCGACGGCTATCCTGCCTTCCGGAGCATTCGGCGGGCCGACTCCCCATTCCACAGGTACGGCGCGGAGGCACTTCCGGCGGACGATTCGGAACCGTTTCATTGTGGAACACGACCCGGAAGTGGGACTGTACCGGCAGTCTCCATGTCGTGCTGTCGGGAACCATGCTTCAGTTTTTAGGGTTATGCCGGTGCCACACCTTCATGCGCAAGCACGATCGTTTCCACCGATACGCCGTTGCCGTCTGCCTTGAAGCCTTCCACGGTGTATTTCTTCGGCCAGGCGTTGGTCAGTTTCCAACTCTGCACCGGACTGCCGCTCTCGTCCAGAAGGGCGATTGTCACACTTTCGCGCTGAATGGTGTTCATCTTCACCTGGTTGAACCAGTCCCAAAGTTTTTTGCCGTCCTTAGACATCACCTTCTTCAGGGTCACATCACCGCTTTTGCGCAAGCCAGGCATCTTGATCTTGGTGAGGCCCGCCATATTGCCGGAACGGTATTCGATTACATTGGACTCTACATCGAGTCCCGACACTTCCTTGCAGGAGATTTTCCCCACATTCGATATTTCCACGCTGAAATGAAATTCAGGTACGGGCCATGCCTGAGCGCTCTGAGCAGCTCCATTTTCGTCTGTCATAATATTCTAATTTAAAATGTTGTCAATTCGATTTATTTGTTTTTCGCTTATCAACCGTTATCAGCTCTTCTGCATCTGTTGCTGGAAGGTGATTTCGATGAACTCTGCCGGACGGGCGGGCAGAACCACGATCGCTGTTGCTTTAAGATATTCATTTTACATGCACAAAGTAACGCACAAAGTAAAGAGTTTTTATTCTTTCACGGAATTCTTTTCCCCATTGATTTTCTACCGAGCCGAAAAAACGGCATTCTCGTGCCTTCTGACTTTAACATATTTAACCTTCCGTCACATTTCGCGCCGGCTTTTTTGAGGATGCAAGTAATGTATCGGGAAATGCAAGTAACCTTTTTTGAAATGCAAGTAATGCTTTTGCCGAATGCACTACTTGCATTTTTGCCGGAAACAGGTCTGCTTTTCAGGCCGGCCGTCCGAAAAAGGTCAATAAATAGGGGCGGTCCGCTCCGAACCGCCCCTTGCCTGACGCAAAGTTACTAAAAAAACGGGCCGAAAGCAAATTGTGTTAAAATGCCGCCGGCAGCGTTTTTTTGCTCCGGCGGTGCCTGCGCTCCGCCATGCGCATGGCTGCCAGAACGTTGAGCACGCAGAGCAGCGTCACGCCGGTGTCGGCCGCCACGGCGAGCCACAGCGGCACCTGCCCCAGGGCGCCCAGCGCGAGCACGAGCAGTTTGGCGCCGATGGCCAGGCCGATGTTCAGGCGGGCCAGGCGGCGCGTGGCGCGGGCCAGTTCCACGGCGTCGGCCACGCGGGCAGGGTTGCGGCCCTGCACCACGATGTCGGCCGTCTCTACGGCCACATCGCTGCCGGCACCGCCCATGGCCACGCTCACGTGGCTTTGCGCCAGCGCCGGCGCGTCGTTGATGCCGTCGCCGGCAAAGAGTACGCGGTGGCCGCCCGCCTCGGCCGCGAGGGCCTGCAGGCGGGTCAGTTTGTCCTCGGGCAGCAGGTCGGCGGCATAGCGGTCGGCGCCGAGGCGGCGGGCCAGCGCGGCCACCACCGGTTCGCGGTCGCCCGAAAATACGCATACCGGCCGCAGCCCGAGCCGGTGAAGCCGCGCCACGGCGGAGCGGGCGTCGGGATGGTCGGTGTCGGCCAGGCACACGTAGCCGGCGTAGCGGCCGTCGGCGGCGCAGTGCACGATGCCTGCTTCGTCGCGGTCTGCCGCCGCTATGCCCGCCTCCGCGAGCAGGCGCCGGTTGCCGGCCAGTACGATGCGGCCGCCCACCGTGGCCCGCAGGCCGCGGCCGGGCAGTTCCTCCACCGACGCGGCCGGCGGCGCCGCTATGCTGCGCTCTTCGAGGTGGCGCGTCAGGGCCCGCGCCAGCGGATGCGTGCTGCGCCCTTCGGCACTGCCTAGCAGGCGTAGCAGTTCCTCCTCCTCCGTGCCGTCGGCGGGTACCACGGCCGTTATGTCGAACAGTCCCTGCGTGAGGGTGCCCGTCTTGTCGAACACGGCCGCGTCGGCGTCGGCCAGCCGGTCCAGGCAGTCGCCGCCCTTGAACAGGATGCCGAGGCGCGAGGCCAGACCGATGCTGCTGAAATAGCCCAGCGGTACGCTGATGACGAGGGCGCAGGGGCAGGCCACTACCAGGAATACGAGCGCGCGGCGCACGCTCTCGGCCACGCCTATGCCGGCGGTGCCGGCCATAAGGGCCCAGAGCGGCGGCGCGGCGGCCACGATGACGGCGGCCGCGATGACCGCTGGCGTGTACCAGCGGGCAAACCGGCGGATGAAGCGCTCGGCGGGCGCCTTGCGTTCGGCGGCTTCCTCCACGAGGTGCATGATGCGCGCCGTGGCGCTTTCGGCGTAGGGCCGTACTACGCGCAGACGGCAGGCACGGTCGCAGACGATCATTCCGGCACTCACTTCTCCGCCCGGCTCTATGGCGCGCGGCAGGCTCTCGCCGGTGAGCACCGCCGTGTCGAAGTGAACGGTTTCCTCTCCGAGCAGCAGACCGTCGAGCGGTACGCGGCCGCCGGCCGGCAGGCTGATCGTTTCGCCCGGGACTACTGCCTCGGGGTGCCGGCGTTCGCCGCCGCCCGTCGCCGTCTCCACGACTACGTGGTCGGGGCGCAGTTCGGCCAGATGACTCACATCGCGGCGGGCGCGCTCCACGGCCCGTTGCTGCAGCGCCTCGCCCGCGGCATAGAAGAGGAGCACCGCCACCGCCTCGGGGTATTCGCCGAGAATGAAGGCGCCGACGGCGGCGAGGAGCATGAGGAGAAATTCGTTGAAGGGTTCGCCTTCGCGCAGTTCGTGCCACGCTCCTGCCGCCACCGGCAGGGCGAGGGGCAGCAGGGCGAGCGCGTAGAGTGCCGGCCGCCAGGCGGTGAAACTGCCGGAAGAGGACAGCCCGGCGTCGGCCAGCAGGAGAATGCCGAAAAGAACGGCGGAGAACAGGGCCGCGAGGTGCGCGGAACCGGACGGGGACTCTGAGTGATGGTGCATACAACTAATTGTTTGGTCGTTGCAAAGGTAGAGAATGGCCTTCGCAACCGTATTGCAAACTTTTGCGGTCCGATGTGCGGCGCATTGCACGGAAATGTTTAACTTCACGCCGGCGCCGCCGGTGTGGCGCTTCGCGACATCCTTATAATATGTTCTTATGAAAATAGTTCTGCTGCAACTTGACATCGTGCCCGACGACGCGGCCGCCAACATCTTCCGCGCGCAGCGCCTCATGGACGCCAGCCCCGGCGCCGATCTCTACGTGCTGCCCGAAATGTGGGCCACAGGCTTCTGCGTCCGGCCGGACGACAACACCCGCGAGTGTTCGCTCCTGGCGCGCCGGTGGATGGCCGACCAGGCGCGGCGGCGCGACTGCGCCGTGGCAGGGTCGCTGGCCGTGCGCGAAGACGACGGCCGCTGGTGCAACGCTTTCCTCTTCGTCCGTCCCGACGGCAGCGAGGAACGCTACTGCAAGCGCCATCTTTTCGGCTTTGGCGGCGAAGACCGCCACTACGCGGCCGGCACGGCGCGCACGGTCGTGGCCTTCCGCGGCCTGCGCTTCCTGCTGCAGGTGTGCTACGATCTGCGCTTCCCCGTATTCGCTCGCAACCGGTCGGACTACGACGCTATTCTCTACGTAGCCAACTGGCCCGAGAGCCGCATCGCAGTGTGGGACATCCTGCTGCGGGCCCGCGCCGTAGAGAACCAGTGCTACGTGTTCGGCGTCAACCGCACTGGCAGTGCTCCCGAGGGCAACTATAGCGGCCATTCCGTCGCCATCGACGCCTACGGCCGCCCCGTGGCCGCCGTGCCCGACGGCGAAGGCGTAGTCGAAGTCGAGCCCGACATGGAGCATCTGGCAGCCTTCCGCCGGAAATTCCCGGTGCTGGCCGACGCCGACGATTTCGAACTGGTGCTGTGATTCTTGGACGGATATTTCTTTCAGATTCGAGTAACGCACAGTTCGGACTTGATGTCCGGAAATGAATTGTATTAGCTTCAATTTTCTGATTAATAGTGTTGTATGGTAATAAGCGCGGGGCGTGCAGGAATCTCGCCGGATGGAGCGGAAAAAGCACTTACTCGTGTTGCGAAAAGTACTTACTCGTGTAAAAATTCCAAGTAATGCTTTTTGCAACACGAGTAAGTGCTTTTTTTAGAAGAATTGAGGCCGTCGGGCGGGGGCGTTCTGATGTTTTCCGGACAATATAATTGTATGCCTCCGCGCTTAGCCGGCGGCTTCGTCGGCCGGCTTATTCCTGCAGGAGATAGTTGGCGTTGCGCCGAATAATCCATATATTCACCGCAAATTTGCGGTGAATAATTCTGTTCCTACCGTTTGTGGCGACTTGGGCCGGCGCAATGTCCGGGCGGAGGGGGACTGTTTGTCACGAACTGGGCCACGTTTAAATTTATATAAAGCTCCCTTCTGTGAAAAGAAATATGTAGAGAAAACAAATAATCACAAAATGAGGAACTTATGAGGCTCTTGGCTTGGCCGTAAGTAAGTTTGAAGCTACCTTTGCCTGTGCACTGATAAATTTCACTCTACACACAAAAACTCTCACAGACTATGAACATTGAACGAATCCATGCAAGAGAAATCCTCGACTCGCGAGGTAATCCCACCGTTGAGGTGGAAGTGACAACCGACAAGGGCGTGACGGGCCGCGCTTCGGTGCCCTCGGGGGCGTCGACCGGCGAAAACGAGGCGCTCGAACTGCTCGACGGCGACCCCGCGCGCTACGGCGGCAAGGGGGTGCAGCGAGCCGTGGCCAACGTGAACGAGATCATCGCGCCTATACTGAAAGGGCTCTGCGTGCTCGACCAGCGCGGCGTGGACTATGCCATGAACGCGCTCGACGGTACGCCGGGCAAGACTGTGCTGGGCGCCAACGCCATTCTCGGTGTGTCGCTGGCCGTGGCCCGCACGGCGGCCGTCTCGCTCGGTCTGCCGCTCTACCGCTACATAGGCGGGGCCAACGCGCACGTAATGCCGGTGCCGATGATGAACATCCTCAACGGCGGCGCGCACTCCGACGCGCCCATCGCCTTCCAGGAGTTCATGATACGCCCGGTGGGTGCCACCAACGAGCGCGAGGCGGTGCGCATGGGGGCGGAGGTGTTTCATGCCCTGCAGCGACAGCTCAAGCGTCAGGGACTGGCGACGGCGGTGGGCGACGAGGGCGGTTTCGCGCCGAAGCTCGGCGGCATAGAGGAGGCGCTCGACTGCATCGTGCAGGCCATCGACGACGCCGGCTACCGGCCGGGGCGCGATGTGAACATCGCCATAGACTGCGCGGCCTCCGAGTTCTCGGGCCGCGAGGGCGGACATTTCTTCTACGACTACAGCTGTCTGAAAAACGGGCAGGTGAAGGATCCCGCCGGCCGGCAGCTCGACACGGCGGAGCAGATCGCCTATCTGGAGCGGCTGGTGGAGGCTTATCCGATTGACTCCATCGAGGACGGACTCGACGAGAACGACTGGGAGGGATGGACGGAACTCACGCGACGGCTGGGGCACCGCTGCCGCCTCGTAGGCGACGACCTCTTCGTGACGAACACGAAATTCCTGCGTCAGGGCATAGAACTCGGGGCCGGCAATGCCTTGCTCGTGAAGCTCAACCAGATCGGTACGCTCACCGAGACGCTCGAGGCCGTGGAGATGGCGCGGCGCCACGGATATGCCACCATCATCAGCCACCGCTCGGGCGAGACGGAGGACACGACGATAGCCGACCTGGCCGTAGCCGTGAACGCCGGGCAGATAAAGACGGGGTCGCTGAGCCGCACCGACCGCACGGCCAAGTACAATCAGCTGTTGCGCATCGAGGAGGAACTGGGCCGGCGCGCCGTGTACGGCCTTGAGCAGGTACCCTCGCCGGCGCAGTCCTCTGCCTCCGGTCGTGAGGCGTGCGGTGCCGGGAACTGTGAGCGGCGCTGAATGCCCTGACGGCCGTGTGCCGATATGCGGAAACCGGTTCCCATTCATCATGGAAACCGGTTTCCGCTGTTTTGGAGAGGTGCCTTGCGGGGCGCCTCTGCTGTTTATTCTTTTTCTTCCCAGTCGTCGCTGTTCCAGCCTTCCTTGCGGTTGCCGAGGAAGTCGTCCACCTTCTCGAGGCGGCCGGCGTCGTCGGAGGCGATGCGCAGGGCGACTTCTCCCTCGGGATACAGGTTGACTTCGGTGCTAAACGGGGGGATATAGCTCGCTTTCATGTTTTTAGAGTTTCTGCTTATTTTACGAATACCTTATGCCCTTGGTCGTCCACGTAGATGCCGCGCACGGGGTAGGCCACGCGGCGGCCGTTGAGGTCGTAGTAGCGGCGGGAGGCGTCGTTGTCCCCGGCGTTGATGTCGCCGATGCCGGTGATGTCGCCGCCGAAGCGTAGCGCACGGAGTATGCCGCCTTCAACCTGGTCCTTGAAGAGAATGGCCTTGTTGGCCGGCGCTGCCGTCGACGAGGCGAGGTAGAAGGCTGCCACCTGGTCGATGTAGCCGAGGCCGTAGTAGCTGTCGGGCGTCATGCCGTGGCGTTCGAGCAGCGTGCCGGTGAGGATGTTGCCGGCCGGAGCCTCGGGCGACTGCGCGTTGAAACGCAGGGAGTACGTGCCGGCGGCGGCCTGCAGTATTACGGGAAAGTTGGCGGGAACGGTGCCTTTCACCTCCTTCAGGTTGAGCACATCCCCCTCGTTGCCGTCGGCATACCACGCGGTCAGGCCCTCGGGCAGATCGGCGGCGAAGGGCAGGCAGAGGGTGGAGTAGCCGGCCGCGCTCACGGTGAGAGGCATTTCGCCGAGTTCCTCGACCACCCATGTCGTGGCGTCGTCGGCGGCGGTGGAGAGCTTCACCTCGCCGCCGGAGTAGGTCGTGTGATGACCGCCGCAGGTCAGGTCGAGCGTGAACAGGCCTTCGCTGATGTTGCCGTCGTAGGCGTAGACACCGTGCCACTGGGCGGGCGAGGTGGGCAGTTCCACGCGGCCGGCCGAGGAGGCGGAGTAGCCGCCGAAGAAGCGTCGGCCGTTGAGATGCATTACCTTGTAGCCCCCTTCGATGGGCACGAGTTGCCAGAGCGAGGAGGCGAAGTCGGCCTCGTCCTTGCCGGCGACGCGCACGCGGCGGTCGCTGCCGTTGCCGTCGGTGAACTCGCCGGCGGCGGTGGCATAGGGGAAGGCATAGGCGTAGAGCGCGTCGCCGCCGGCCGTCTTCAGACGAAAGGGCCGCACGGCGAGGCGGCCTTCGGGGTAGGCGAGGAGCGTGGTGGCGGTAGCATCGTAGAGAAGGCCGTTCACCGAGGCGAAGGTCGGGTTACCCTCCTGCACGCTGATGTCGGTCAGTGCCGTACAACCCTTGAAGGGCTGTTCGCGGAGCGTAGGGTCGGCCACGAAGATGTGCGTCAGATCGATGCCGGCGGGCAGGGCGCACGAAAAGGTCGTGATGTCGTTGAGCCGGGCGTTGAACTGCTTGGTTTCCTGTTTGCCGTCGGCCGTGGTGAGCGTAATGCTTTCCTTGCCGGCGCCGTCGTAGCTGACCGTCACGGTAAAGTTGCCGGTGACGGATGTATTGTAGATGTTTTCGTTGCCCGAGTTGCATTTCAGCACCAGCCGGCCGTCGCTCTTCAGATAGAGCTGAAAGCCGCCGGGATAGCTGTTGTCGAGCGGGTTGGTGCCGGTGGCGAAGAGACCCGAGCCCCATTGGTTGAAACTGCTGCCGTCGGTGGTGGCGCAGAGCGTCAGTGTCCAGGGACGGTTGCCGGGGATGGGCTCGGGCACGGGGATGAGGGTGTTGCCCACGCCGGCACCGGTGAATTTCGTGTGCAGGTAGCTGCCGAGGGCTACTTCGGGCGAGGCCGGCAGGCGTAGCGCTGTCAGGGCAGTGTTGCCGCGGAGCGCTTGGGGGCTTATGCCCAGAAGCGTGGCGCCGAGGCTGTTGGCCTGCGTGAGGTCAAGCTCGCCGCTGCCCTGCTCCACGCCGGTAATGATGACGCCGGCGGGGCATTCGTCGTAGCTGAACTGCCAGTCGCCGTAGGCGAGTTTCTGCTCAGGCACGAAGTGGGCGGTGACGGTAGCGTTGCCGAAGGGCTTGAAGCGGATGTTGTTGCCGTCCATCCATTGGGCGGGCAACTCGCGGCCGTGCTGGTCGGTCCACTTCTGGATCTTGTAGCCTTCGGCCGGATAGCAGCGCAGCACGATGTCTTCGCCCACCTTGTAGGTGTAGGTGTCGGGTTGTCCGTTGGCGTCGACGGTACCGCGCTTGAGGTCGGCCGACTTCACGGTGACGGTGCTTGCCTGCGCGGCATATTCCGTGATGTTGAGAGGTATGTCGTAGACCATGCGCTGCGTAGTGGCCTTGGCCGGCTTGGCGTCGGTCGTTTCGTCCCAGCCGCCGGTGTATGAGCCGTCGAAGCGCAGGCGTATGTGGGTGATGCCCTGCGGCATGGCGAAGGGCAGGAGCACGTTGAGCGAGCCGTCGGAGAGCTGGCGGTTGCCGCCCGTGTTCTTGTCGCCCACTACGGCGATGAACTCGCCCGGGTCGTCGAAGTCGCCGTCGCTGTTGAGGTCGATGTAGGCCGAGAGGCGGCAGTAGGCCAGACCGTCCTTCGCGTCGGTGTCCTGCCAGCTGAGCGAGAACTCGCTGCCGGCGGGGGCGTTGACGATGCGCGTGGTGTGGAAGAGATTGTCGGGGCAGGCGTCGGCGGTGTATATGTCGGCCGGCTCGCCGCCGTTCTGGGTGACGCTCATGCGCGTCACGTATTGCTCGTAGTTCCTGATGTCGTTGATGTCCTTGAGGTCCTCGGCCGGCGCGCCCCACTTGTTGACGATGAAGTTGGCCGTGAACGAGGCCGCCTCCTTACCGTAATATATATAGGGGTTGTCGGTGCTCACCGGCTGCCCTTCGGCGTCGGTCCAGTTGTAGAAGTCGTAGCCCGACACCGGCTTGGCCGTTATCGTCACCGGCTGGTCGTTGGTGATGCTCGTACCCTCGGCGCCGGTGATGCTCACGCTGCCCTGATTGGCGTCGGCCGTCGTGGCGCTGACCGTACGCGGAGCGGTGATGTTGTCGCGCAGAACGAGCGAGAAGGTGAACTCCGTGCCGTCCGAGAGACGGAGCACGGCCTGCACCTTGCCGGTCACGGCGTCGGCGGGTACCTCGGCCGTCGTGCCGGCGAAGGTCTCTTCCTGCGCGATGAGGCCGTCGCCGTTGAGGTCGATGCCGAGTGTGGCGGTGATGCTTTCGGGCAGCGCGTCGACGGGGCAGGCGAATCTTTCGCCGCGGAAGGCGTCGATGCTCACCTCGCGGCGGGCGTCGTCGGCAAAGCCGCGGAGCACGTAGCGTACTTCGGCGCCTTCGGCGGGCCGGCAGGCGAGGAAATACTTGGCCAGGAGTTCGGCGGCCACCTCGGCCGTCTTGCCCTCGGGTTCGGCCGTGTAGGAGAGGGCGGCGTTGTGTGCCCAGGCCCAGTCGTGGTCAAACCAGTTGGGCAGCGCCTTTCCGTCAAGCTTGTTGTCGAAGAAAGCCTTCCAGCGCGGGTAGTAGAAATCCTTCATCATGCCGTTCCACTCGCGGTAGGAGTAGTCGCGCAGACCGCCGCTTTCAGAGTTTGCCCGGGCGCCCCAGGTCGTGATGAGCGTGCGCGCGTTGTTCAGCTCGAGCCACTGGCGGTCGGCCTCGCCGGTGCCTGCCGCCTCGTCGGCTATGCCGCGTGCCAGCTGCGTCCAGCGTCCCAGGCGGAAGTCCTTGTTCGTGCCCAGCAGACGGTCGAGGTCGAGAATGAGGTCGAGGTAGAGCTGGCTGCGCGAGCGCAGCAGTGCCTTGTCGCCGGCGGCGTTGGCGGCGGCCACCGCCTTGAGCAGCGACGAGCCGTAGTCCGTGAGCGCCTGCCGCGCGATGTCCGTGAGGTCGTAGCTGTAGTTGTCGCCGTCGAGCTCACCCCTGGCCGCGAGCAGCAGGTGGGCGGCGCGTATCACCTCCTGCGGGTCGTAGAAGATGGCGGCTCCGCCCCACGACGACACCTTGTCCACATTGAAGGCCGGGCGGGCGCATACCACCGCCTCCACCGGGCCCTGCAGGCCCGTCGTGCAGTTGAGCGGCGAGGTGCGCAGCTTGTCCCAGGCCAGTTGCGCGCTGGCGTTCTCCTGTCCGTAGCGGCTCGTGGCGTAGCGTTTCATCCACGCCGCGCCGTCGGGTTTGGTGGCGTGCCAGGGCAGTTCGAAGAGGATGTCGTAGAGCACCGGCACGCTCTCGATGGCCTCGGGCGTGGCGCCGATGCCCTTGATGTTGGCGTACTGCCCCTTGTTGGAGAAGTAGCCGTCTATCACCTTGTCAAAGCGGCCGAAGAAGCCCGTGCGTCCGCCGAAGTTGGGCAGCGAGCACCACACCGCGTCGTGCCCCTTGTAGTCGCCGAAGTGCGTGTGGGCGTCCGAGAAGAGGTCGAGCACGATGAGCCGGCCCTTGTCCACCTGGTCGAGCACGTTGTACTGCGCGCCGCTCCACTGCCAGAACTGTATCACCCACTTGCCCTGGGGGTTGGCCGCGAGCATGGCGTCGCCTATCTTCCGGTAGGCGCTCGGCACGTCGATACCGCTCGTGTTGGCCCCTTCGTGGAAGGGGTCCATGCTGTAGTATTCCGAGGTGCCCATCAGCTCCTCCAGCCGCTTGTAATACAGTGCCGACACCTCGGCGAAGGCCGCCGAGTTGGGGTCGAGTATGTAGGGGCGGGTGAAGGCGCACCAGCCGCCCTGGTTGATGGCGTTGTAGCCCTTCTTCGCGGCGATGTCGCTCGGCACCATGCCGGCGTAGCCCGGCAGCACTGGCTGCATGCCCAGTTCGCGCTCGCGCCGGAGGATGTCGGCCGCCAGCCGCGCCTGCCGCGTGTACCACCACGCCGGGTTCGGGCCGCCCCATCCCTCAAGGTTGTTCATGCCCCACCACGCCTGGAAGCACGGGCCGGCGATGAACTTGTTCGCCTCCGCGTCCGTGTAGCCCAGGTCCTCGGTGAGCAGCTCGTACCACAGCGCGTCGAGGCCCACGATCTGCAGCGGCATGTTGATGCCGTGCAGCGCCATCCAGTCTATCTCCTGCTGCCAGCGCTCCCAGGTCCACACCGACATGGAGTAGGAGAAGGTGCAGTAGTTCAGGTAGTAGCGGTAGTCCGCCGAACACGTGTGCCTCTCCTCCGCCTGCGGCAGCGGCAGCGCGGCCGCGGTGAGGTCGGCCGAGAGGCGGTTCCACGTAAGGTTCACGTTGGCATAGTGGTTGAGATACCAGCCCAGGCCCGTGGTGACGGCCGAGAGCGACGACCCCTTCACGCAGGGCTTGCCGTCCTCGGCGGTGATGACGAACACCTCGCGGCCGTCCGCCGCGGCGAGCCCCTCGTCGAGCACCGTCACGAAGCGGTCCGCCGCCTGCGTCACGCGCTGCAGCAGCGCCGTCACGGCCGCCGGGTTCCGCTCGGCCGTCGCGTCCGCCGCGAGCGGCATCAGCGCGGCGAGCAGCACGAGCAACATTCTTTCGAGTTTTCTTGTCATGGCAAAAAGTGTTTTTAAGAGATTATTTTTCAGATGAATAGTATTAAAGGCCGTTACAACCTGCAATATTACGTAAAAAAACACAGCCGGCCAAGCCCCCGCCCCATTATGTGCGCGGCCAGGGGCGGCGCCGCCGGCCGCCAAGCCCGCCCGGCTCAACTTTAACGTATTTAACCTTCGGCAACATTTCGGGCGGACGGTTTCCGAAATGCAAGTAGTGCTTTTCGCCGGCGAAGTAACCTGTTTTAAAATGCAATACGTGCATTTCAAACTCCAAGTAGTGCATTTCCCGCTTCCACTACCTGCATTTTTCCGCCGAACAGGCCCGAAAGTACCAATATTAAGGGGCAGGCCGCCATGGCCCGCCCCTCTGCTAAGGCAAATATACGAAATTTTCCGCCCGAAAGCAAGAAATGTTAAAATGCGACGGCGCGCATCGCCCGCTCCGCATAGTTTGCGAATAATATCCGTCATTTTAATGAATTTTAGGGATTGGGGGGGTAAAAATAGCCTGTTTTTAATAAATTTGCGGCATATAGTATTTTCTAAAACATTTAAACGTAAAAAAACATGAAGAAAATCCTTGCCTTCCTCGGTCTGCTCTCCTGCTTTGCCGGACAGCCCGCCGCCGCCGGCGATGTGGTGGTCATCACCACGGCCGACGGACAAAAAGTGAGCTACGAGCTCTCCGACCGTCCCGTCCTGACCTTTGCCGACGGGCAGGCCGTCTTCACCGCCGCCGGCGCCACCGTCAGCTATCCTCTCACCGACTACGTGGAGTGCAGCTTCGTGATAACCTCCCCCACCGGCGTCGAGGCCCTGCCGGCGCCCGATGTCAAGGCCGCCTTCCGCCTCGAGGGCCGCGAACTCACCGTGACGGGCCTCAAGGCCGGCACCGCCGTGCAGGTCTATGCCCTCAGCGGCCGCCTCGCCGCCACCGCCAGGGCCGACGCCGGCGGCACGGCGCGCCTCAGTCTGGCCGGCCTTCAGGGATCCACCTGCGTGGTGCGCGCAGGCAGTGTCAACTTTAAAATACTGGTACAATGAAACATCACTATTCTCCCTCGCGCCTGCTGTCGGCCCTTCTGCTGTCAGCCGCCGCTACCGGCGCCGCCGCGCAGTCGGCCGTCGTCTCCTTCCGCGGCCACACCTTCGACGTGAACGATGTGGAGGGCATTGTATTCTGCGACTCCGTCGCCATGCCGCCCGCCTCCGCCGAACTCTCCGACGGCCTCGCCGCGCTCGTGGCGCAGGCCGGCAACCTGAAAATCATGAGCCGCCTGCTCGTCGAGACCGGCTGGGCCGAAAAGATCAAGGGCGGCATCGACCGCCAGTACGATCCGACCCTCTACACCGGCATGGAAAAACTCATGGCAGGTACCGTGCCCGGCCTGAGCATACCCGCCGTGCGCCGCACGGGACACACCCTCTTCCTCGAACCCGACGCGGTGCTGGCACAGGCCTGGGGCGTGACGCCGAAGCTCGACGCCGACGGGCGGATAACCAACTGGGACGAAGTGCTCACCGTGGTCAGGGGCAGGGCTGAGGAGGCCTACGGTTCCGGCAGTAGCGCCCTCACCGACGAGACCAATCCCGTCAACCGCTTCGTGGCCGCCCACATCGTGCCCGGCGCCATGAGATACGACCGGCTCGTGGTACATTATAACGAGTACAACTACAGTTTTAAGGACCGTACAAGACCGCAGACATACTATTGCCCCGTCAACGTGTGGGACTACTACGCCACCGCCGGCGCCTGCCCCCGTCTGCTCAAGGTGACGCAGGTGGGCGACGAGGGCTTCGAGAACGACCGGGACCATAAGATATATCTCAACCGCATCTCCTTCGTCGATAATTACCGCTACGGTAACTATCGCGAACTCGGCGTGGAGGAGCGCGGCATCCTGGTCAGCGCCGACAACGGCGAGTGGGCCAACGTTACCGACGCCGGCGCCTACTACATTATCGACCGCCCGTTACTCTTCAACGAGACCACCAATACATGGCTCGCCTCCGAGCGTATCCGCGCCGACTTCACGACACTCCTGCCCGACTTCATCTCTTCAGGGCTTCGCCATGGCGCCTACAGCTACCTGCCCGCCGGCTTCGCAGGCAACGTGAATATGTCGGAGGGTACGGTGCTGGCTTATCTGCACGCCGGCCAGGATCCGTTAGGCGGGAATCTCTGGTCCAACTATCAGGGCGACGAACTGTATGTCGCCGGCAATTTCGACATTACCCTGCCTCTGCCGCCCGTTCCCAAGGACGGTATCTATGAAGTGCGTCTCGGCACAAGTCACAATGCCTATCGCAACATCGTGCAGATGTTTTTCAGCGAAGACGGTGTCAACTTCATGCCCGTCGGCGGGGCTTACGATCAGACCGAGCCGGCCGGAGCGGACAACATCCCCTGGGTGGCCGATACCGGCAATGAACTCACCGACGCCGGCAATGACCGCCGGCTCCGCTCCAAAGGGTTCATGAAGGCCCCGAAGTACTTCTGCATGACCGGCAGTACGACTTCTGCTCGTGATAAAGGTGGAAGTTATCCCGCTTTGCGCCGCATCGTCGGAGAGTTCCCTATGAAAGCCGGCAAAACCTACTATCTCCGCTTCAAGGCGTTGAGGACTGTGGGAGACATCGGCAGTTCGACGCTTTTCCTCGACTACGTGGAGCTTTGCCCCGCCAGCGTCTACAACGGCCTTATGGGGGAGGACATCTGGTGACGGTACACCTATTTATAACAAACACTTACTCATGACCAAACAGAAACATCATGAAAAAATATAAGCATATAGGAAAACTGGCCCTGGCCGCCTCGCTGCTGCTGCCCGCCGCCGAGGCCGCCGCGCAGGGCATACATATATATACCAAGGACGGCGCGCGGCACGCCTATCCCCTCACCGGCAATCCGGAGGACAAGCTCGTCATCGAGCCGCGCGACGACGACGGCGCCGCCGACAAGGGCGTGCTGCAATGGCTCCAGGCCGACGGACACTACGGCCTCATGCTTCGCATCGTCCGGGATACCGCTGCAGCAAGCAGTCTCTTCCCCGATCCCGGCGAGAACGACAGTTGCACCGTCTTCGCCCTCGACGACGAAGGCGTGAACGAGTATCTGGCCACCTGCCCCTTCGTCGATGCCCAAGGACGCCCCGTGCGCTCCGTGGAGCAACTGACCATTGCACAGAAGGAGCGCCTCGCCGGCATGTTCGTACATGAGGGGATGCACACCTTCTCGCAGCTCACGGGCGAAGGCGTCGCCGCCGCCCGGAGTTTCCTTATAGATCAGTGGATAGCGTACGATTACTTTGTGAGCATAAAGACGGCCGACGATCTGCCCGCCGTGCCGCCGGCCGGCTATCCCGACCTATGGGCCGGACTGCGTGCCAAGGCGGCCGACGGGTGGTATGAAATACCCACATCGAATGTGGGTATGTGGCTTTTCACGCCGCGCAATGTGCAGCAGGCCGGTTTCACTGACGGCGATGTCAGCTTCCTCACCGGCGGCACCGTAGCCGAGGGTGTCGCCCGGCTGAGCAACGGCGCGCTCACCGGCGGCGTGCGCTGCAAGAACGGCTACGTTTACCGCCTGGAGCGGATGCCGCTGGAGTCGCTGCCCGCCAGCGAGGTGCTGCGCCGCGAGCCGCGCACGCAGCTCGCCGCCCTGTTGCTCTCGCGTCTGAGCGCGCCCGTGTCGCACGCCTCGTTCAATGAAGGCTTCGGCGAACTGGAGAACCGCAACATATACCAGCCCGTTCACCCGTCATTGCCGGCCGACCCCGCCGCGGCCGCCGGGAGCGGTCGCGACATGGTGGCCTTCTTCGCGCCGACCGACGAGCTGCTGGCCGACTTCTTCCTCAACGGACAGGGCCGCGCGCTTGTCGAGACCTACTTGCCGGAGGGAACGGCCCTGACGCGCGAGCATCTCGCCGCCTGTCTGGAGGCCCTGCCATCTGCCGTGGTGCAGCCGCTGGTAAAGGCCATGATACAGCCCTTCACCTCGTCGGTGCCGTCCAAGTATGCCGGCATCCTCTCGGACGGCGGTCTGCCCGTCTACGCCGATGTGGCCTCGGAAGGGGAATACCGGCAGAAGATAACGGCCGTATTGCCCGCCAGCAACGGCGTGGTCTACGTGATGAACGACCTCGGCGCGCTGAAGTACGGCCTTACCGGCGTGCAGACCGTCATGGCCGCGGCCGGAGGCAGCGGCGCGGAGGTCATGCGCAGCGTGCTGAGTGCCGACGACAGTTATCTGGAAGGCAAATCCTACCAAAGCGTTCTGCATCGGAACTACTCCGCTACGGTCAACAACCCCGCGCAGAACTTCACGCTCTTCGTGCCCTCCGACGACGCCCTCGGGCGCTACGGTCTCGTCGACCCCATGTCTACCGCTCGCAGGGTGGCGTCGAACCACAAGTTCTGGCGCTTTGCGTTCGATCCGTCGGCCACATCCTTCCTGCCCGTCAGCTCCGTCGCCTACCGCTTCACCTGGGCCGACGGCCTGACCGGCGACGACAGCGCCAAGCCGCTGACCGGTGCGAACAACAAGTCCGCCGCAACGGACAACATAGCCTCCGGCGCCGGACTGATCAAGAAGTCGCTCCTCGTTGAGATGGCCGACCAGCACCTCGTGCCGCAGGCCCTCAACGCCGGCCAGCACTACTACGTGTCGCTGGGCAGCGCCCCGGTCTACGTGTCCGATCCCGCGGCCGCTCTGGCCGGCGGCGAGTTCTACGTGGAGGGCGGCCTGCAGCAGATGATGAACGCCGACGGATACGCCGACAACGACCAGACCTGCCGCACCACGGCCAATGTCGGCACGCCGGCCGATCCTGCCCTGGGCCGGGGCGAGCAGCGCGTGGTGGTGATAGACCGCGCCATACAGCCCGCCGCGCGCTCCATATATAATTATCTGCGGGACAACGCGGATTCCTTCGGCAGTTTCTTCGACCTGTGTTCCGGCAGTCTGTCGGAGAGCGACCTGAAGGCCCTCGGCCTCATCACTGACGCCATGACGGCAACCGAGAAGGCCGACATCATCGAGCAGTACACCCTCTTCAGCAGTCGCAACGTGAATCCCGCCCAAGGCGAGAAGTTGGCCAATTTCCTCGTTGCCAACGGCTACACCCTCTATGTGCCCGTCGAAGGGGCCATGGCTGATGCCTTCGCGCAGGGCCTGCCCACGTGGGACGACATTCATCAGTTCATCGCCACCAACGCCGACGATGCCGGCGCCCTCACCGCAGACGCGCAGCTGCAAGGCCGCGCCATGCTGGAGTGCCTGCTGTGCTTTGTGAAGTACCATTTCCAGGAAGAACTTCTCTTCGTGGACGGCGTGACCCAAGAGGGAGTGCATCTGACCGGCGCCGGTTCGATAGTACAGAGTGTGCAGAAGCCCGGTGACCTGACCGTGGTCGACGGTTCCGGCAAGATGCGCCGCGTGCAGGAGCCTTGCAACGTAATGCTCCGCGAGGCCGATTTCGACAAGGCGGTCAACAACACCGCCACGGGCATCCGGCGCTCGACGCACGTGGTGCTCCACACCGTGAACCGCGTGCTTTATTTCGATGCATTGCCCAGCGGCCGTTTCGACGACCTCTGGAGAACCCCCACGGCCGCCCGCAAGTTCATCGGTCGCTGAGTTACAGGCGTCGGCCGGGGCATTTTAACACAATTTGCTTTCGGCCCGAAAATTTTGTATATTTGCAATAGCAGAGAGGGAAGTCCCGCGGGATTTCCCTCTCTTTTAGTGTAAAACGGGCGCGCGGCCGGCGAAAAAGCCCCGTTCTCCCTAAGAAAACCACTACTTGGAATATGAAAAAGCACTACTTGCCGTGCAAAATGCAAGTAGTGCTTTGGTCTTTTCTTCCGCCCGGCCGGCGAAAAGGCCGGCGCGAAATGTGACGGAAGGTTAAATACGTTAAAGTCGCGTCGCCGCGGCCGGCTTCTTCAGTCGTTGACGAGGGGCAGGGTGGCGTAGTCGCGGCTGTAGCGGAGCATCTGGGCGTCGTAGGCCTCGGTGTAGTCGACGGTGACGTCGGTGATGCGTCCCCCGGCGTCGCGCACGGCGCGGTAGACGGGGTTGATGAAGCCCTTGTAGGGCGAGAGGTGGAGGCGCTCGTAGCGGGCGAGCACTTCGCGGTGGAGCTGGGGGTCGACGCTCACGCCGTAGTCCTCGACGAGGCGGCGGGCGGCCTGGTAGTCACCCTCGCTCTTGATGCGCTGCACCTCGGCGAGCAGGCGGCCGAAGAGCTGGCGCAGGGCGGCGTAGTCGTTGATGCGCACGTAGGTCTTGCCCCGCCGGCGCACGAGTTCCACCACCTTGGCGTCGCGCCCCTGCTCGAGGGCCCAGCGGGCTATGAGGGCGCGGTTGCGCATGTGGGCCTCTTCGATGGTGAAGCCGGGCTTGATGCGCACGAGCTGGGTGAGGAGGCCGTTCATCATGTAGGTGTAGTACTGGCTCTTGTAGGCTTCGGCGTCGGGGGTGAGGCCGAGCTCGGTGAGCTTGGGGTCGGCCAGGTAGTAGAGGCCGAAGAGGTCGGCGCGGGCCTCCTCGATGGTGGAGCCGTAGGCCTTGAGCGTGTCGGGGTCGGTGTCGGGCAGCAGGCGGCCGCTGCCGTGGCCGAGACACTCGTGGAGGTCGGTGTGGAGGTCGTCGCAGAGGTCGCCGTAGCGGCTGATGAGCCGGCGGGTGGCGTCGTCGATGACGAACTCGCGGTCCATGCCGCTGCCGTGGGCGGCCTTGTTGTAGGCGTCGGTGAGGTTGCCGATGGTGACGCTCTTCGAGCCGTGTTCGCGGCGCACCCAGTCGGAGTTGGGCAGGTTGATGCCGATGGCGGTGGAGGGGTAGAGGTCGCCGCCGAGTATGGCCGCGGTGATGACCTTGGCCGAGATGCCCTTGACCTGCTCCTTGCGGAAGCGGGGGTCTACGGGCGAGTGGTCTTCGAACCACTGGGCGTTGGCCGAGAGCTTCTGCGTGCGCTCGGTGGCGGCGAGGTCCTTGAAGTTGACGATGCTCTCCCACGAGGCCTTCATGCCCAGCGGGTCGCCGTAGCTCTCGGTGAAGCCGTTGACGAAGTCGACGAGGCTCTCGGTGTCGCGCAGCCAGGCGATGGAGTAGGCGTCGAAGGTGCGCAGGTCGCCCGTGCGGTAGAACTCCACGAGGAGGTCGATGACGCGCTGCTGCGCGGGGGTGTCGGCGTAGGGCCGGGCGGCGAGCAGGCAGTCGACGATCTTCTCGATGGCGGGGCCGTAGAGCCCGCCTACGCGCCACACGCGCTCGGTGAGCCGGCCGTCGGCGTCGCGCACGAGGCGGCTGTTGAGGCCCGTCATGACGGGGCGCGGGTCGAGCGGCGCCTTGCGCTCGGTGTAGAACCGCTCGGCCTCGGCCTGGGTGATGCCGGGGGCGTAGTAGTTGCCGGCCGAGGTGAGCACGAGGTCGTCGCCGTCCTTCTGGTTGACGCGCATGGGCATTACCGCGGGGTCAAACATCACGGGGAAGAGTTCGTCGCAGAGGGCGTCGAGGCTCTGGCCCGCGGCCAGGGGCAGCTCTTGGGCGGGCACCTGGCGGAGCGCCGCGCGGAGCTCGGCCTGGGTGAAGCCGGGCAGGAACTTGTCGGCGCCGTAGTGGTGGTGTATGCCCGAGGAGAACCACACGCGCTTGAGGTAGGTGGCGAGTTCGGTGTAGAACTTGTCGTCGCGCGCGCCGGCGTAGTGGGTGTAGACGGCCTCGAGCAGCCGGCGGATGCGGAGGTTGTAGCGGCCGTTCTGGTCGAAGAGGATGTCGCGGCCCTGCAGGGCGGCCTCCTGCAGGTGGTAGATGAATGTCTTCTGCTTCAGTGTGAGCTGCTCGAAGCCTTCCACCTTGTAGCGGAGCATCTGGATGTCGGCGAAGCGCTCGTCGGTGTACTTGAAGCCGTCAGTCGGCTGGGCCGCGGCTTCGGGCACGGCGGCGAAGGCGGCCGAGGTTGCCATCATCATGGTCATGATCTTTTCTTTCATAATGGTTTCTGTAAAATAGGTACGGGCGCGCGCCTGCGCGATACGCGTCGTGCGCCGCCGCAAAAGTACGAATAAAAATCCACACCGCCGCGGCCGCCGGCCGTCAGTCCGCCGCGATGCGGCGCGCCTTGAGGCGCAGACTGTTCGTCACCACGCTCACGCTGCTCATGGCCATGGCCGCGCCGGCAATCATGGGGTTGAGCATGAAGCCGCACAGCGGATAGAGCGCGCCGGCCGCCACGGGCACGGCGATAAGGTTGTAGACAAAAGCCCAGAAGAGATTCTGCCGGATGGTACGCACCGTGAGCGTGGAGAGGCGTATGGCGTCGGCGATGCGCCCGAGGTCGGACGAGACGACCGTCATCTGTGCCACGTTCATGGCCACGTCGCTGCCCTTGCCCATGGCGATGGCCAGGTCGGCCTGCGCCAGGGCGGCGCTGTCGTTGATGCCGTCGCCCGCCATGGCCACCGTGTGCCCCTCGGCCTGGAGGGCGCGCACGTAGGCGGCCTTGTCGGCCGGCAGGGCGCCGGCGCGCAGGTGCGTGATGCCCGTCTGCCGCGCCACGGCTACGGCCGTGGCCTCGTTGTCGCCCGTGAGCAGATGCACGGCTAGCCCCATCGCCTGCAGGCGCTTTACGGCGGCCGCCGAACCCTCCTTCACCTCGTCGGCCACGGCCAGCAGGAGCAGGGCGCGTGCCTCGTCGGCGAGCCAGATGACCGTCTTGGCCTCCGCCTCCAGGGCGTCGGCCCGCTGCGCCAGCCCGTCGCTTACCGCCACGCCCGCCTCTTGCAGCAGGCGCCGGCTGCCGGCCATGAAGAGGCGGCCGCCGATGCGCCCCCTCACGCCGCGGCCCTCGAGGTTCTCGAAGTTTTCGACAGCGAGCGGTTCGCAGGTGAAGTGCGCCGTGACGGCTTCGGCCAGAGGGTGGGAGGAGAGGCGCTCGAGACTGTACAATACCTCGGCGGGCTCCGGCCGGCTGCCGTCGCCGTAGTCGTCGGCGGCGGGCGCCACGATGTCGGTCACGCACGGCCGGCCCTTGGTGACGGTGCCCGTCTTGTCGAGCACCACGGCGCTCACCTTGCGCGCCGTCTCGAGGCTCACGGCGTCCTTCACCAGTATGCCCAGCTCCGCCCCTTTGCCGATGCCCACCATGAGGGCCGTCGGCGTAGCCAGACCGAGCGCACAGGGGCAGGCCACCACCAGCACCGTGACGGCGGCGAGCAGGCCGCGCGTGAAGCCGGCCTCGGCGTCGAACGCGCACCACAGCAGGAAGGTGAGCAGGGCTATGCCCCCTATGACGGGCACGAAGACGGCGGCCACGCGGTCGGCGAGGCGCTGCACGGGGGCCTTGCTGCCCTGCGCCTCCTGTACGAGCGCTATGATCTGGGAGAGCAGCGTGTCGGCGCCCACCTTGCCGGCACGCAGGTGCAGGCTGCCTTTCTGGTTGATGGTGCCGGCAAAGAGCCGGTCGCCCGGTTGCTTGCCCACGGGCAGGGGTTCGCCGCTGAGCATGCTCTCGTCCACGTAGGAGCGGCCGGCCTCCACCGTGCCGTCGGCGGCGATGCGTTCGCCGGGGCGGACGAGCAGCAGGTCGCCGGCGGCCACTTCGGCGGCGGGCACCACGGCCTCGCCGCCGCCGGGCAGCAGGAGTGTCACTTCGGCCGGCCGCAGGGCCATGAGTCGCCTGATGGCGGCCGAGGTGCCCGCCTTGGCGCGTGACTCGAGCAGGCGCCCCAGCAGCACGAAGGCGATGATCACGCCGGCGGCCTCGAAGTAAACGTGCGGCTCGAGGCCGCGGCTGCGCCAGAACTGGGGGAAGAGCAGGCAGGCCATACTGTAGAGCCAGGCGATGCCCGTGCCGGTGCCCACGAGGGTATCCATGTTGGCCGTGCGGTGGCGCAGCTGGCGCCAGGCGCCGATGAAGAAGGTGCGGCCCGGACCGAAGACGATGGGGGTGGCAAGCAGGCAGGTGACGAGGCCGGCGAAGGCGTGGTGCATGAAGAACATGCCCACGACGACCAGCGGAACGGCCAGCGCCAGGGCCAGCAGGGCATCGCGGCGCAGGCGGACGAAGGCCTGCCGGCCGCGGTCTTCGGCATCGGCGGCGGCGTCGGCCGGCGGGGCCGTCACGAGGTCGTAGCCGCCGGCGCGCACGGCCTCACGGAGCGACTCGGGGGAGGCGACGGCGGGGTCGTAGACCACGCGCGCCGTGGCGGCGGCGAAGTTGACCCGGGCCTGTTCCACGCCCGGCTGGCGCCCCAGTATTTTCTCTACGCGGGCCGCGCAGGCCGCGCAGCTCATTTCAAGAACAGGAAAGGTGCGTATGTCCATGATGTTGTCATTTTTTTGAGGGTGATAAGTAGGGTAAGACCGCCGGCGGATGTGCCGTGCGGCTGACGGCAAAGTTACGATTTTTCGTGTTCGTCCGCAAGCGCGGCGGTGCCGGCAGGGCAATATTGCAAGCGGGTTGCGGAGCGCGGCATCTTATAGATTGTTTCAGTGTATAATTTTGAATAATAGAATGTTATACTGAAACAATTTATGGAAATTTGTCAAAATGTTTTCTCGGATTATTGCCGTCTGAAGGCGGCGGATTGCGGTGGCTCACCCATCGGGAGGCGGCCGAAAGGTCGTGCCTGGATTTTTTGGGAGGCATTATTATACAAAGAAGAGCACTATTTGGAAGCGCAAAAAGCATTACTTGGAATTTGAAAAGCACTACTTGGAATTTTTACACGAGTAAGTACTTTTCGCCCTTCCGCGTCGTGAAGGTTCTGCTGTCGTCATTCCCTTGTCGCCGTAACGCTATCTTTCAGCGGAAGCGGTTGACTGACAATTGGTAATGATGAAATGAAGGAAAAATAAAAAACATCGGAAATGCCTGGAAAAGGCCGCCGAAGTTTCAGCCCGAGCGCAGGCCGGTGGCGCGGACTGCTTTCGCGCGTCAGTCGTCGAAGAGCCGCAGGGCCACCTTGCAGCCTACGCTGGTCTGGCCGCGGCCGGCTATGGCCACAAACACGCCGGCGTCGGCCAGATGGGTGGAAAGGCCGTAGCCCCACTCGCTGTAGAGGCCGAGGCGCTTCACGTGGAGCAGGTTGCCGTAGAGGCGCTCCTTCTGCACGATGCGTGTGAGAAAACGCAGGCGCGAGAAGAGCATCATGGGACTCTCGTAGGTGGCCGAGAGACGGGCATAGTGGCGCGATTCGTTGTACCAGCGGCTGTCGAGCAGCGCGAAGCGGCCCGAGAGGTCGTCGTCCCAACTTTCGGGCATGTAGCTGTCGCGGAAATAGTCGTAGTCGAGGAAGCAGTTGCTGCCGCGGCGGGTGTAGAGACCGCCGCCGGCGCGGAGATAGATGGCGCGCAGGGCGTAGAGCGGCAGATGGTATTGCGCGTCGAACTCGATGCGCTCGTAGTCGGTGCGGCCGCCGGTGGAGGGCAGGCCGCGCTCGTAGTCGAACATGAAGGTGGGCCACGACGAGCGGAGCATCACGAGGCGCCGGCCGTCGCGGTAGTAGTAGGGCGCCGGGGTCCACACCACGTGCAGGCGGGGCGCGACGCTCGAGAGGTGGCGGTGCATGCCCGAGGCGGCGGCCACCTCGTTCCAGTGGAGGAGCGCGCGGCGGTGGAAGCGGAAGCCGACGCCCGCGCGCAGACCGGGAACAGGGCGCAGGGAGAACATGGCCTTGAGGTGGTTGTCGCGGTAGTAATGGAAGTTGTAGGCGTTGAATATGCCGGTGAGCGAGTCGTAGTCGGTGTGTCCGCGCAGATGCTCGCGCACCTCGTCGGCCTGCCGGCTGTTGTACATGTGGTCGCCGCCCGCCGCGGCTATCTCCAGACGGCCGTCGACCCGCGGCAGGAAGGTGAGCGAAAGCGGCAGGCTCCAGTACACCTGCCGCCGGCGGAAGTTGTAGCCCACACGCGGTGTGAAACTGACATCGCGCTGCGATGCTAAATCGTAACGGAAGCGCAGACGGGTCTGCAGGGCGAAGCCCTTACTTCTGCTCCACTGCACCATCGAGGGCGTGAACAAGGCCGGGAGCTTGAGCTGCGCCTGCTTGCTCAGACTGAAGGTGTGGCTGTCGAAGAGCAGGTCTTCCGTGGCCGGCGACAGCCAGCGGCGTCTCGCGCTGTCGGGCGGCAGCGTGTCGGCACCGGCGGCGTGGCGGTCGTATACGGCCTGCTGGTGCGTCATGAGCGGATAGGGGCGGTGGCGGTCGAAGTAGTCGCGGTCGCGGCGCAGGCTGGCGGTGTCGGCGTGGAACCGGTAGGAGGCTGTGAGGTCGTGACTGCGGCGGGCCGTCGTGTCGGGAGAGACGGGCAGCGGCGTGTAGCGTGCCGAGGCCTCATAGGCCTCTTCGACGCGGTTGCCGAGGAAGTTGAAGCGTGATACCAGCAGTATTTTCTCGGGCAGAAGCGCGGTGGCGCCGGCGCGGCCCATTTCGCCGCTGACATGGAGGCGGGCACCGGCGTAGGCGAAGTGGAAAGAGAAGCGGAGCACTTGCCCGCTGCCGGCCTCGATGTCGATGTCGCCGCGTACGAGCTGCGTGTTGTGTACGCGCGGCCTGATGTCCATACTCACCACGAGGCGGCCTTCGGACACGTGGCTGCCTGTGACCGAGTAGCGGTAGAAACGGCGGTTGCGGCGGTTGAGCGGCGAGAGCAGACGGTCGCTGAAGAGGGTGGGGGCGTAGATGGAAAGGTTGTAGCGACCTATCCAGCGGTCGCGCTCCTCGTGCAGATAGGGCATGGTGGTGTAGGCGGCGAGAGCCTTCTTGTGTATCTCGCCCGGCGGGCGGAAACTGTAGCGCGAGAGGCTCTCGCCGAAATAGTCGTTGTCGCCGCGCTCCATGCGCAGCAGGCCGGGGATGTAGCGCGTCAGTCCGTTGCGCCGGTGCGTGCGCAGGTAGTGGCGGGCGTATATTTCCGAGTCGAAGGCTGTCTGTTCCAGCTCATGGTGGCCGGCATAGGCAAAGACCCTGGCCAGGAGCGTATCGGCCACGGGCAGGTCGGGAACTCCGGCCGATACGGGCCGGGCCGGTGCGCGCAGGCCGGCGAGCATGAGCAACAGGCCGGCTGCGAAAAGGCTATGACGGAGACAGTGGAACATGACGGACGGAAAGCAAACGAGCCTGTCGGCCTCGGGGAGGGCGGCAAGCTCGCTTGTGTGGAAGAATGGTCAGTGCGACCGGCCGGTGCCGCGGGGCCCGGCCGTCGCGGAGGTTTATTTCTTGTTATAGAGCAGCCATGCACCGGCATACGTGCTCTTCAGTTCGTTGCGCGACTGTACGGCCGAGGCCTTGTCGTCGTAGGAAGAGGCGATGACGCGGTACCAGCCCGTGTGTCCGCTGATGGTCTCGTTGGTCTTGACCACGCGGGCGGCATAGCCTCTGCCCTGAAGCGTGCTCATGAGGCTCTCGGCGTTCGACTGCGTGACGAAGCTGCCCACTACTACACTATAGGTATTGAGGGCGGCGCCCTTGACAACGGTCACGCCACCGTCGATGGTGCGTACATCACTGTGGTCGGGGGTCGTGGCGGTGGTGACGGGCGTCACGGCAACATTGCTTTGGCCGTTGTTTTCCGTCACGACGACGGCGGTCGTCTCGTTGTTGGTGTTGTCCTTTTCCTGTGCCTTGGCCTTTTCGTATGCCTGGCGGTAAGCGCTTTCTTGAGATTTACAGCTGCTGAGGAATAGTGCGGCACCGCACAGAGTGAGACCTAATACGAGGGAGTTCTTCATGTCGTTGTCTTATTTTTTATAATATTTGAATAAACGTTTTAATACATAAGCGCTTCCGCTGTCCGCCGGCAACCCGCCTGTGGAGGCGGCGGCCTTATGTTGTTTGCAAATTTAGCGGATATGTTTCAGTAAAGCCTGTTTGTGAAAGTTAAACATCATTAAACACGGGATAAATCGCTCCTTTTTGTCGTAAAAAAGATGGAATTCCCTTGTCAGACCGGTTGTAAAAAACTATATTTGTGACATGAATCGGAACAGTTGTAAAGGCGCCTTGCACGACCTCCGGTACAGCAAAGTTAAATCCTATAAAAAGAAGAAAGTCATGAAAGGTTTAAATCTCTTGGCCGCATTTTTGGGCGGCGCCGCCGTCGGAGCGGCCTGTGGTGTTTTGTTTGCTCCCGAAAAGGGTGAGGATACGCGCAAGAAGGTGGCCGATGCGCTCCGCAAGAGAGGCATCAAACTGAGCCGTAAGGAAGTTGAAGAACTTACGGACGAAATAGCCGCCGATCTCGAGAAAGCATAAAACGAAAGACAAATGGCATGGAAAGTGAAAAGGGCGGACGGCCTTGTGTGCGTCCGCGTTTTCACCTTCCGTGTTTTCATGTTGTCTGTGCCGGACGGTTCCGGCTCTTTGTATTACTGACAAAACTATTTCAATACGGTGTTTTCTGACGACAAGAATATAGATTCGCTGCGCGACATCATCGAGGATGTGCGGGAATATGCCTTGCTGAGGCTGAAATTGCTGAGATTCGACTTCGCCTCGAAGCTGATAGCCTTGTCGGCAGGTCTGCTGCTGACAGTCATACTACTGGTGGTGCTGGCGGTAGCATTGCTGTTTCTGTCCTGCACGTTGGCCCTGGCGTTGTCGGAGTGGGTGGGCGGTCTGGCCGTGGCCTGCGCGCTGGTGGCCGGAGTGTGTCTGTTGCTGGGGGCGGTGTTGTACGCTTTCCGTCGCCGGCTCATCGTGCGGCCCATAGCCACTTTTGTAGCCCGTATATTACTGGACGACGAGAAACAGGAATCCTAAAGAAAGGAAATACGCATGGCAGAAAAACAATTATCACTGGAACAGATAGACGCCCGGCGTGCAGAAATGTCCGCCGAACTGACCCGAAAGGGACAGGGTATAGCCCGAAAATGGGCGGAACTCATGGCACCGCCCGAAGTGGAGGACAGATTCCACTTATGGAGCAATCGTGCCGAAGCGGCATTGAAGATTTATGACGGTGCCATGACGGGTTACAAACTCTTCGGCGTACTCGGCCGTTACTGGAAAGGCCGTCGGAAAAAATAGGGGCAGTTTACGGCTGACCCTTTATTGTGCTGTTACCGGCCTTGCCTTGTTTGTCCTTTAATCTTTTCTATTTCCTCATCAGCTTTTCTTACTTTATTTGGCTTGTGTTGTCAATAAGTGCGTTGCAATACTTGATGTGAGAATAATGTTCTTTTTTACCGGATAATCGAAAAAAATGCCGGTTAAATTCTTTGAAGTCCAAATTATTTGCGATATTTGCGCATTGCATCGGGCATTCATGATGGCTACTGGCATCAACCATGAAAAACAGATTCTTCATTAGGAGCGTATACCTATTGCTTGCAGTCGGCCGGTCGTCAGACGAAATGTCGGGAAGCTTCCGGTCTTCTTATGGCTATGCAGAGAGAAAGCAGGACTTTGCTGCGGCTCGTAAAGGATATGCCCAGTCAGGAAAACTCCTTTGCATTACTTGTTTTGAAAAGAATATATATACCTAATCAAACCATCTGATATGAATAAAAAAAGTTACTTAGCTTCCGCGCTTTTCGCCGGCTGCCTTCTCTTGGGCGGTGTTGCGGCGCAGGCACAGAACCGCATCATTAAGCTAACTACGGAAAAGTCGGTAGGCGAGTCCATCACATTGCTGGTGAACTATACTTACAAAGGCGTGACCGTAGACTGGGGTGACGGTGCAGTCGTGACCTATAATCAGGGAAACGATAAGACTATTCGTGAAATCACCGGCGAAGTGAAAGGTAGCACGATTACCATTACCGGTGACGGAAACTGGAACATGCTTTCGTGTTCCGGTTGCGGCCTTACGGACATCGACCTTTCGGCAGCCCGCGATTTTGCTTCGCTCTATTGTTCCGACAATAAACTTACTACCATCGACCTCAAGGAGATGACGAAATTGACGGACCTGGACTGCTCCAACAATCAGATCACCCGTTTCACATTTACTAAAGCCGGACAGCCGGCCGGCGACCTTACCAGTCTGGAGATGCTAAATATCTCCAATAACAAGTTCGCCGGTGCCTTCAACTATCCTATCAGTAGCCTGAAGAGCATCAATATTTCCGGCAATGGCTTTACGAGTGTGGCGATGTCGGCTAATCCGGAACTGCGGAGTTTCAAGTGTAGTGACAATTCTCTGAGGTCGCAGCTGGTGCTCACCAGTTGTCCCAAACTCTCTACACTGGTGTGCAGCAACAACTCCATATCTTCCATCTTTTTGGCTGCCAACATCACGAGTTTGGAACAGTTGGTCATTGACGGAAACAACATTACCTCTACTTTCAATCTTACCGGATGTACAAACTTGTCCGACCTCTCTATAGCTGATAATCAAATCAGCCGGATTTATCTCCCCGCCAACAAGCTCAGTTCCTTGAACCTATCGGGAAATAGCCTGACCTTCCAATCATTGCCTCCGGCAGCTTATCGCCCCAATTATATGGCCTTTATGCCGCAGGAGCGACTGGATATTTCCGGTTTCAGCAATGTCCTGAAGGATGCCAGCGGCCCTTATATGCCCCTCTCGCCTTCATGGAGTGAAGCCAGCAGCGGCAAAGGTCTCGATCTTGATCTTTCGGCCTATGTGAAGCTGAACGTGAATGCCGACGGCACCGGCGGCGTAGCCAATCAGGGCGTTGTCGAGTGGTATGCTGTCAATTCCGACGGTAGCGAGACGGAACTTCAAAAAGGAAGTTCGTCTGACAGCAAGGATTACAAGATGATGAGCAACCGCTTTTTCTTCTTCACCCCGTACGATAAAGTCTATGCCCGCATAGTACCAAGTCCTATCGGTGTGTATAAGAATACCGACTATAAGGTAGAGACGACCTATATTCGCCTTGGTGAACCATCAACCGGCATAGGCAGTGTCGGTGAGGATGCTTCTGCAGATCTTGTCGTGAGTACCTCGCGCGGCCAGCTTACGCTCAGCGCTGCCACAGCCACTTCCGTACGTGTGGTTTCTGTCGACGGCAAGACGGTTTGGAACGGTGTAGTGAGCGCTCCTACCACCATCAGCCTGCCTTCCGGCATTTATATTGTGAACGGCAAGAAGGTAGCCTTGTAACAGTGCCTCTTGATTTCAGAAATCCAGTAAATACATAATTCAGCTCATTAAAGAAATGAACAAAATACAGTTATCATTCATTCAGGCCGGTTTTGCCGCTGCGGCTTTGATCGCCGGTACAACGGCTTCCGCACAGACCTCCTTGCCCGAGGGCTCGCTGCCGATGATCGTTACGCCTCACCAGCAGCCTGTAAGCTATCTGGAGCGTACCATCTGCTACGACATCACGGCTAATATCCCTTATGAAATAGCCTCCGATCAGGATTGGGCCGTTGTACGCAAAGGTAATGACGGTATTCTTTACGTGCATCTCACCCAAAACTATTCTCCTGTGGAGCGCACGGCTGTCATTACTCTCAGCAATGCAGAGAAAAACGTTTCGCAGACCATTACTATCGTGCAGGAGCGCGACAACTCGGCTGCGCTCATACCCACCGATCCCAAGGCCACACCGTCGCGTACCAATGTAAATACGACTCAGAGCGGTACGGCCTCCAACGCACTCAACGCTACGTTGGATGGCGAGGTAAGTACCTTCTGGCATTCGCAGTACGCTCCCAGCAAGTTTGAGGTGTCGGAGAGCAATCCCGCAATCCTTAACTATTATTTCAAGAACGATGCCGAGGTTGACTACATCAACTATGTGCCCCGCCAGGATCAGGAGAACGGCGCTTTTGGCAAAGTGGAGATATTGATGCAGGAACAGGGTGAGGAAGGACTGAAGTCTTTAGGTATTTTCGACTGGCAGGAGACACAGACGGCAAAGACGGTTACCTTTGAAACGACGAAACACCCCTATCGTATTCAGTTCAAGGTTTATTCTGGCTACGGCGGTTGGGCCACCTGCGCCGAGATGGAGTTCTGCAAGAAGGAGGGCATTCATGCCGATTTCGATATTTTCGCAGATGATGTCTACTCTTCTCTGAAAGAAGGTGTCACCCTCGGCGATATAGAGAGTCTTACCAATCCTTTCGCCAAGAGTCTGGCGATGAATCTCTATGCCGGCAATTACAGCACCGATTACCGTGTGGCTACGTTCCCCTGCAAACTTTCTGTACGCACTCTCGCCAACAGTTGGAAGACTCCCGGAAAGCATTATGACCAAGTTGAAGGTGTTACCGGCATATCTTTCGGTCCCGGCAAACATGCCATCATTGTCAGCGGTCTGCCTGCAGGTAAGGGCGCTACTCTCAAACTCGTGTCCTGGTACAATGGCATTGTCGGCGGTAGTTTCGATGGCGGTAATCCTCAGGAGCGTGACTTTGCTCTCACTAACGGTCTGAATATTATTAACTTCAACCCTGCCAAGGATTTCGACTACCTTAATAAGGGACAGGGTGGTGAGTTCCTGAGCGACTACAATGCCCTCGGTTACATCGAATATAACGATGCTGTCGATCCTTCGCAGTATCCTGACATCAAGATACACTTTGTCAACGGTGAGGTGAACGGCTATCTTTCCCCCGATAAGACCAATGAGGAAATGCACCAGATTACGGCTAACGCCAAGAACTATTGCATGGATGTACTTGGCGACAAGGTTCACTCCGTATGGACTTCGCGCGGTCTGCACGACTATTGTAAGGCCATAGACGGTACGGTCGGCTATCGTCAGTACATGAATGTCATCGACTCTCTCATCTGGTGGGAGCACGAGGTGCTCGGTCTTATCAAATATAATCGTGTGCCCGACAACCGTACCTTCGCCTATGTAAACTTCACCTATTATATGTTCCAGGGCGGCCGCGGCGTTTCCTTCCATGCTGACCAGGAGAGTCGCGTACTCAATTGCGACAAATTGGTGAATCGTGACGACGATGCCATCTGGGGGCTGAGCCACGAGTGGGGTCACCAGCATCAGATGCACCCTTATTTCTGCTGGAAGGGTATGAATGAGGTGACCAACAACGTGAAATCTTACTTCAATATCATGCGCATGGGTTATCGTTCTTCCGATAAGATTAACCAGTGGCGTCCGGCACGCAAACACTTCATCGACGACAATTTAGACGGTGTGGATGTGACCAGCAATGCCCGCCGCACGGCTTATCTCAATCGCGGACAACTCTCTTGGAATGCCGACTTCTACGCATTGGCAACGGCTATGGAGGACAGCGTTATCGTGAAGCAGTCCGAGAATAAGCTCCGTTCGCTCGGTATTTCCGAGGTCGGTGTGGGCGAGACGCTCTGTCCCTATATCATGCTCTACGCCTACTTCACCGGTCAGAAGGGTATGAAGGACTTCTATCCCGACTTCTACGAATCGCTCCGTCAGATGGAGCAGGAGGGCGGTTCCACTATCGAGAAGTCCGACGGCTTCGACAAGTACGAACTCGTTGCGATGGCGCAGAACAACAATACGTTCAATGCCATTGATCTGCTTGCCGAGAAATATCCCACTTCGGTGTGGTGCAGATACATCACGAAGGATCATTGCGGCGGTTATGACAACGGTCAGCCCTATATACTGAACCTCATCCGCAAGATGAGCCGTATGACGGGTTACAACCTCGTGCCTTACTTCGAGCGTTGGGGCTTCCTCCGTACCATTGCCAACTATATCGGCGACTACGGCGACGGCTGGCTCGTATTCCCCAAGGCCGCCTACGACGAGTTTATCGCCGATATGGACGCTCTTGTGGCCGACGGCACGCTCAAGGTGATGCCCGAGGGTATGGTAGAGGAAATCTCCAATGCGCCTGATTTCTTCCAGAGCACGCCTTCGTTCAAAAACTAAGCAAGCGTACACCTTCTTTTGAGAAAGTACACCTGTGTTTCTCATCAAGATGGTCCCGGCATCAGCCGGGACCATCTTTCTTTTTGTGGATTCTTGTAGAAGTTCCCTTTGTCTTTCTGCCATGGCATGGTGCCTGCCGCCGATGCCGGCAGATCTGCTAAAAGTTCGTAACTTTGTGCCGCCTTCCAGCAACGGATATAAGATTCGATGAAGGATAAATAAAACAAGGGAACCATGAATTTTGCATTACTGACACTGATAACCCTTTTGGCCTATTTTGCACTGCTCGTTCTTATTTCGCGGCGCGGTGGCGGCGAAGGGAGTAACAATGAGGCCTTCTTCCGCGGCGGTCGCCGCTCCTCGTGGCTCATGGTGGGCTTCGGTATGATCGGCGCGAGCATTTCGGGCGTGTCGTTCATTTCCGTACCCGGCTGGGTGTCCACTACCGGTATGACCTATCTGCAGATGTGTGCCGGTTTTTTCTTCGGCTATCTTGCCGTAGCCTTCGTGCTGTTGCCCCTCTATTACCGCCTTCGTCTTACGAGCATCTACGACTATCTGGGGCAGCGCTTCGGCCCTGCCTCCCACCGTACCGGGGCGCTCTTTTTTCTGCTGAGCAAACTCACCGGTGCGGCGGCGCGCCTCTACGTGGTGTGCCTTGTGCTCACACAGTTCCTTGTGCCCCGCCACCTCTCCGCCGCATGGCCCGCCCTCTCCTTCGGCCTTGTGGCCGCCGCTGTGCTGGTGCTGATATGGGGCTATACGCGCCGTGCCGGCATCTTCACGCTCGTGCGCACCGACGCCTTGCAGACAGCCTGCCTCCTGGCCGCCGCGGTCGCCATGCTGTGGCTGGCCGCCGACGCCTTGAGACTCGATGCGGGCGGTGTGACGCGTCTGCTGGAGAGGAGCGACATGAGGCGCGTCTTCTGCTGGGATGCGGCCAGTCCGCAAAACTTCTGGCGGCAATTCCTGAGCGGTGTCTTCGTCGTGGTAGTCATGACCGGACTCGATCAGGACATGATGCAGAAGAACCTCACCTGCCGTTCCCTGCGCGCCGCGCAGAAGAACATGTGTCTCTACGGCGCGTGTTTCCTGCCCGTCAATTTCCTCCTTCTGGCGCTCGGCATTCTGCTCTATGCCCTGTGTGACGCCCGTGGCCTGCCCCATCCGGCCGGCGACGCCCTGTTGCCTTCGCTGGTGGCCGGCGGCGTGTTGGGCACGGCGGTCGTGGTGCCGTTCGTACTGGGCGTAGTGGCCGCCGCCTTCTCAAGCGCCGATTCCGCGCTGACTTCCCTCACCACGAGCTTCTGCGTCGACCTGCTCGGCCTGGAGCAGCGCGGACTCAGCCAGGAGCGCCAGACCGCCGTGCGGCGGCGTGTCCATCTGGCCATGGCACTGGCTTTCCTGCTGTGCGTGTTTCTGTTTCGTGCCGCGTCGGGCACGAACATCATCAACACCATCTACGTGATGGTGTCCTATACCTATGGTCCGCTGCTCGGTCTTTACGCCTACGGCCTGTGCTCCCGCCGCCGCGTGCGCGACGGCCTCGTGCCCGTGGTGGCGGTATCCGCTCCCGTGCTCTGCGCCTTGCTCGACCGCTTCGCGCCGCAGTGGTGGGGCTATACCTTCGGCTATGAACTGCTGATGCTCAACGGACTTCTTACCATGGCCGGTCTGGCCCTGCTGTCGCGTCGCGGCGGAACGGAACAGCGCCTTGTAGGTTGACGGAACCGGCCATTATGATTGATGACCGGCGGTTGCAGCCGTACATGGAAAGTATAGCCGGCCGCGCGCCCTTCACCTCCTGACCACCCTGTACACATTCCCCTCCTGCGTGTGCACCCTCTCGGCGCCTGCCGCCGCCAGCGAGCGCGCGAAGCGTGCCGGCGTGACGCCGAGCATGGCCGCCGGCTGGCGTCGCGCAAGCTCGAGGAAGAGGGCCGTGGCCGTGCGGCGCATCACGCCGTCGCGCTCGCCGGGGCGCGCCGCGCGGTAGTGGCGGGCGAAGGCCTCCAGCGCCGCGTCGGTGCGGCGGAAGCGGCGGTTGGCGCGCTCCACGGCCGCCTCCTCGTCCTTGGTGAACCACGTGCGCGCGCCCGCCTCCAGCTCGGCGTGCAGCTGGGCGTAGAGCTGCCGGTGGTCCACCGGCGAGCAGTCGATCTCGCGGCGCACCTCCACGCAGAGGAAGCGGCGGCTGCCCGAGGGGTCGGAGAGCAGGTCGAAGGCGTTGCTCGTGCCGATGAACGAGGCCGTGCGCTCCATCCGCTCGTAGCGCGCGCCGTAGGGGCGGCGGGCGCTCACCCCGGCCATCTGCAGGAGGTTCTTGAGCACGGCGTGCTGACGGCCGGCGTAGCGGTCGAACTCGTCGAGGCAGATGAGGCCGTAGTAGGCCAGCTTCTGTTCGCAGCGCGCGGCGGCGGCCAGGTCGAAGCGGTCCACGTAGTGCGCCGCGAGAGAGGGCGGCACGAGCAGGCGGCAGAAGGTGGACTTGCCCAGCCCCTGGCGTCGGCTCACGAGCAGCGGCGCCACGGCGTTGGCGGCGCGCGCGGGGCGCCCCTCCCACGCGGCGGCCATGGCGAGCATCCAGCGGTGGAAGCCATTGACCCAGAGCGGACTGCCGGACACGCGGCGGGCCAGTTCCGAGACGCGGTCGCGGCCGTCCCACTGCGGCAGCGAGCGCATGAAGTGGCGCAGGGGATGATGGTCGCGCGCGAGGTCGGAGCAGAGGATGCGCGCCACGTCCTTGTCCCAGCAGTTGATGCCCTCGCGGCGCGCGGCCATCACCACGGAGTTGATGCGCCGGCGGTCGGCGGGCATGAAGGGCGCGTCGGCCGCGGCGTCGTCCCCCACCTCCGCCTTCGGCCGCAGCTCGGCGCAGCCGTCGAGCAGGTTGAAGCGCAGGTCGTAGCGGCCCGTCACGAACTGCTCGAGGCGGCGCTGCCCGTCGGCCACGGCCCCGCGCCGCACCGCCGCCGCGTCCGCCGCCTTCCGGGGCGCGGCGGACGCCTTCGGCACTGCCTCCACATCCTTCCGGACCGGTCCGGAAATCTTAGGCGCCGCACCCGAAGCGCCGGTGAGCACGGCGCGCGAGCGGCACTCGAGCAGCGCGTCGATAATCAGGTCCGTCAGGCGGATGAACATCCGCAGTCCCGTCTGTCGCAGTGAAGAAGAAAGCATCATGGTCGTATCGGTTTTAAGGTTTCGGCCCCCTTCCGGAGCCGGAGAACTGCAAAGATACGCCGCGCCGCGGCCGCCCCTGCTTTCTTTGTCCGTCAACTCCCCCGTTTCCGGCCCCGATTCCTGTCCTCTTTTTCGGAACTTTTCCGCCGAAGACCCGACAGAACGACCTCTCGAAAGTCCCGTAAATTCCCACGGCATACCGCCCGAAAATCCCCGCTAAAGCCCCGGAAAAGTTATCGCAAGAAAAACCTTCATTCTACCATACCCGCCTATTCCTCAAAAGTTTGTACTGAAAGCAGCCCCACCCGAAGCACCCCTCCGGCCCCTTCATCTTCCTCCCGTCCACGGCCCCATGAATCCTCCCCGCCGCCAACTCTTCCGCCCGTTGTTCCGATTTTCGCCCGCGGAGCCCGACCAAGAAAACCCTTACTTGCCGTCGGGAAAAGCACTACTTGGAATTTGAAAAGCACTACTTGCATTTCGTACACGGGTAAGTGCTTTTGTGAACGCGGCATACCGAAGTCGGAACGCCGCGCCGGTTTCAGTCTATTATGCTGTATGACAGCGACAAACGGACGGATGAAGGAAAATAAGAGAGAAAGTTTTTCTCCCATCTGGAGACCGGGCGAAATGGAGAAAGTAAATCCATAAAAACCGGTGGAAACGACAAGGCGGATGTTCAATCCATGCTATAATGTCCGGATAGGTCTTAGTGTCCCAATAAACAGGTCATATACACAGGCAGATATGTCACCATGTCGTCTTTGCGCAGGTCTTTTGTGTAAATGATATATTGCTGTCGGATGCGTGAGTGAAACTTGTCGGCAAAGGCGTCAAGAGAGGCGTGGGTCTTGTAGCCGGAAGATTTCACTTCAATCGGATTGATCTTGTCGCCGTCGGGCAGAAGAAAATCTATCTCGTAGTTGTGCTTGCCGTTTTCGGCGGGAAAGGTGTGGTAGTACAACTCCATGCCGGCGGCTTTCAGCATCTGCGCCACAACGTTTTCATACACATAGCCAAGGTCTTTACTCAGTTTGCCGGAGAGCAGTTTCTGATAAATGATGTTATCGGTAAAGTCCTTGTCCCAAAATGCCAGCGTGACAAACAGACCGGTGTCACCCAAAAACATCTTGAACGCCGCCGGGTCTTTATGGAAAGCCATGCCGGGGCCCGGGTCGTTGGCGTGGTACGACATATTCACCACCATGGACTCGGCCATGTTTGAAAGCGTTTCGGCAAGCCGGTCGGCGCGGCCATGCTCCGTGACGCTCGACACCTGGTAGCGCGAGGCATTCTTGTTCAGCTGTGCGGGGATTGCCTTGAACATCATTGAGGCCTTTCCGCTTGGGTCGATACGCATAAAGTCCTTGTCGTACAGGCTGATTATCGTACGCTTGACCTTGTCCGTCGCCAGCAGGCTCCTGGTGGAGAGATATTTGCTGACGGCCTGCGGCATGCCGCCCACCAGCATGTACAGACGGAAATCGCGCATCAGTTTGCGGTTCGTGTCGTCGCCGAGCGACTGCTTCTTCTCATAGAACCGTTGCAGGAGCGGTATGGTCGCCGTGTCGCCCATCGCCCAGCGGAACTCTTCATAGTCCATCGGATACATTTTCAACTCGTGCTCTTCGCTTGGGATGAGAATCCCCCTGATGTTCTGGCGGATGGAAATCAACGACCCCGTTTCGATATAATCATAGCGCCCGTCGGCCACCAAATGCTTGATGGCCTGCCGTGCCTTGGGGCAAGCTTGCACTTCATCAAATATGATAGCGGATTTTCGGCGCACCAGCGCCTTTCCCGTGCTGACCTGCAGGCGGTTGAATATGAAGTCGAGGTCGGAAAGGTCGTCGAACAGCGCTTTGATGTCCTTGCCGCATTTTGTGAAGTCTATTAGTATATAGCTCTCATACTCGTTTCTGGCGAACTGCTCGGCGACGGTTGATTTGCCCACACGGCGCGCCCCCTGAATCAGGAGAGCCGTCTCGCCGTTGCCCGTCATCTTCCAGTCCAGCATCTTCTCGTATATCTTGCGCTTGAAAACGTGTTCCATATCTTATTGTATTTGAGTGCAAAAGTAATCTTTATGCCCGAAATCTCAAAATGTTTTCAGCCGAAAATGCTCAGATTCTCACTTTTTATTTTTGCGATTTTGCTCAGATTCTCACTTTTTGAGGGATGGAATTTGTGCTTGTTCGGAAAAAACGGGCCACCGGTCGACAGGCTTTCGGACGGGGCCGGCGTGCCGCTATTTGGCGTTTTTTGATTATTTTTGCGGATGGAACAGCGTGCGGAATCGTCGCGCGCCATTTTTTAAATACCGTGAATAGATGAAACATATCCTTTGCAAGCATTTGCAGCGTCTGCTGGCGCTGCCGGTTCTTCTGTTTTTAGTCGGCTGGCAGCCGGCTGCCGGCGACGACCGGTGGGTCACCGTAGAGAACGGCGGCCTGTGGAAAGACGACAGCGGTCGGGAAGTGCAGGCCCACGGCGCCGGTTTCCTGCAGGTGGGCGACACCTGGTACATGATAGGCGAGGACCGCAGCCGGCCGTGGTCGCCCGATGTCAACATGTATTCGTCGGAAGACCTGGTGCACTGGAAGTTTGAACGGAAAATCATAGAAAACGGCGTGACGCATCCCGAGCTGGGACACGGCCGTATGATAGAGCGTCCCAAGCTGCTCTATTGTGCCCGCACGGGCAAGTATGTGGTGTGGTGCCACTGGGAGAGCAGCGACTACAGTGCGTCGGAGGCCGCGGTGTTCTGGTGTGACAGCGTCAACGGCCCCTACAAATACCACTGGAGCGGCCGCCCGCTGGGCATCAAGTCGCGCGACTGCAATGTCTTCACCGACGACGACGGTACGGCCTACTTCATATCGACCATCGACGAGAACCGCCACCTCGGTCTTTTCCGACTCTCGGACGACTATCTGTCGGCGGTGGAATGCACGCCGCTCTTCAAGTGGCAGAGCCGCGAGGCCCCCGCCATCGTCAAGGTCGACGGCGTCTATTACATGCTCTCGTCGGCCTGCACGGGATGGGATCCCAATCCGTGCAAGCTGTCGTGGTCGCGCTCCCTCACCGAGGGATGGAGCGAACTCACTGTGCTGGGCAACGGCATCGCCTTCGACACACAGGCCGCCTCCGTGCTCACCGTGAAAGGCAGTGCCGGCGTCACCCGTCTCTACGTGGGCGACCGCTGGCAGGATCCCGGTCTGAGGGAGTCGAAGACCATCGTCTTCCCCATTGCCTTCGCCGACGGGCACTGCGCCTTCGACTACCGCCGGCGCTTCGACCTGAATGTAGGGAAAGGCCTGTGGCGCGAACCGGCCCCCGAGGCCGGACTGCTGTGCGGCAGGCGGTGGAAACAGACGGAGCGCACCGCCGGTCAGCTGACCCTCGACCTGGGCCGGCGGCGGAAGGTGGGCGGATTGCTCGTCGTGCCGCAGGCCGGTGCCGGGTTGCACGACATCATGCGCCGCTACGAGCTCCTCGTGAGCGACGACGGCGAGCACTGGACGACGGCGGCCGGCGGCGAGTGGCTCCCCTATCATGCCGCGGTGGGCTTTGCGCCCGTGCGGGCACGCTACCTCCGGCTCGTCTCGCCGGAGGGGAAGATGGCGGCGCTCGAACGGCTCGAGCTCTTCAGGGACAAAGATTGAAGAAAACGGACCAACCAACACAAACAATATCATGAACCAGACAGAAATCGCGGTTCCGTCGAAGCCGCACTATCTCATCCTCGACGGCCTGCGCGGCGTGGCCGCCCTGCTGATCGTGGCCTACCACCTGTGCGAGGGCTGCGGCATCGTCATGGGGCACGCCTATCTCGGCGTCGACTTCTTCTTCGCCCTGTCGGGCTTTGTCATAGGCTACGCCTACGACGACCGCTGGGGGCGGATGACCGTGGGCGGTTTCTTCCGGCGCCGCCTCATACGCCTGCATCCGATGGTGGTGATGGGCACCCTTCTCGGTCTGCTCTTTTACTACTTCGGGCAGAGTGAGGCCTTCCCCTTCATCGGCTCGCAACCCTGGTGGGTGGTGCTCCTCCTGTTCCTCTATTGCAGCCTGATGCTGCCCATGCCCAACGGCTGGGACATCCGCGGCTGGCAGGACACCAACTCGTTCAACGGCAACATCTGGTCGCTCGGCTGGGAGTATGTGGCCAACATCTTCTATGCCCTCGTGCTCCGCTTCCTGCCCACCTGTGTGCTGGCCCTGCTGACAGTGGTGGCCGCCATAGGCACCATCGACCTGACGCTCAACCTCGACCTCTTCCATCTCTTCGCCGCGTCGCGCGTGGGCGCCCCCTTCACCGTCAACGGCGGCTGGAACCTCACCGCCGCCGAACTTTACGTGGGGCTTGTGCGCCTGCTCTATCCCTTCCTGGCCGGCATGATGCTGGCGCGCGTGAAGCGCTTCCCCCGCCTGCGCAACGCCTTTGTGCCGTGCGCCCTGGCGGTCGGCGCGCTATTGTTCTTTCCGCAAATGGAGGGTGTGGCCAACGGCATGTATGAGGCCGTGGTCATTCTGCTACTGCTGCCGCTCATCGTGGCGGCCGGCGCGGGCGGAAAGACAGGGGGCGAAAAAACTGAAAGGGTGTGCCGCTTTCTCGGCGATATATCCTATCCGCTGTATATCACGCACATGCCGTTTATCTATATGCAGATAGCCTGGGTGTCGAACCATCCCGATGCGCCGGCGTCGGCCGTCGGGATGCTCTCGGTGTCGCTGTTCGTAGTTGCTCTGCTCGTGGCCTACGCCTGCCTGAAACTCTACGACCTGCCCGTTCGCCGCTGGCTGGCCGCACACTGGAAATGACCGCCCGACGGCGCGCGGTCAGACCCGCACGTAGCCTTCGGCTGTCAGGCGGATGGCGCCGGCGCCGACAAGCGCCTGCAGGGCCAGTTCGCGCGCCTCGGGCGTATAGCCGAGCAGCGGGAGGCGCTCCGTCGGCACGGGGCCCTGTTCGGCCACGAGGTGCAGGTAGTGCTGCGCGAGGGCGTCGGCACCCGGCGTTTCCTTGCGCCGGGCGACGCATACATCGCAGTGACCGCAGTCCGTGGCCTCGGGATCGGCGAAGTAGTCGAGCAGGTAGCGGTTGCGGCATACGGTGCCCGTGGCCACGTAGCCGAGCAGGGCGTTGATGCGCGCCACATAGTCGTCGCGCCGCTCCTCGTAGACGGAGCGCGGCAGGTTGGCCGCGGTGAGGCGCCGCAGCGTGTAGGTGATGTGCGGTATGTTCTTGCGGGGGATGTAGTGGAGCACGCGCTGGCGGTTGAGCATCTTGAGTGCCTCGTAGACATCTCCGGCCGTGCAGCCGCAGTCGTGGGCGATGAGTTCCTCGTCGATGTAAACGTAGTCGGAAAAAAGGCCGCTGTAGGTGCGCAGCACATGCTGGAGCACTTCCTCGGCCGGTGCGGGGAAGCGCGGCAGGGCGTAGAGTTCGTCGCGGCGCGTGATGAAAAGCAGGCGCGAGGCGTTGTCGTCCTCCTCGCGGAAATGGATGTAGCCGGCGCGCGTGAGGAGGCGGAGCGCGCTCACCGTGACGGTGGGGAAGTGGCGGAAGGCCGTGCAGAAACGTTCGAGGCTGAACTCGAAGGTGGCGCCTTCGCCGTCGCCCACGGCGAGCTGGAAGAAACTGCCCAGTTCCTCGTAGACCTGGTTGACGAACTCCCGGGGCGGAAAGGTTTCGGGGATGCGCCGGAGCATGCGGGTGCGGTCGCCGCTGTCGCAGAGCAGTACGGCGTAGGCCGTCTGCCCGTCGCGGCCGGCGCGGCCCGCCTCCTGGAAATAGGCCTCGACGGAGTCGGGCAGGTCGAGGTGTATGACAAGGCGTACATCGGGCTTGTCGATGCCCATGCCGAAGGCGTTGGTGGCCACCATGACGCGGGTCTCGCCGTCCTGCCAGGCGCGCTGCCGCACATCCTTGTCGACGCTCGAAAGGCCGGCATGGTAGTTGATGGCCTTGATGCCGTGCTCGCGCAGCAGGCGGGCGTTGTCGGTAGTGCCGCGCCGGCTGCGCGTGTAGACGATGGCCGAGCCTTCCACGCGGCTGAGAATGTGCAGGAGTTCGGCCTCCTTGTCGTCGGTGCGGCGCACCACGTAGCGCAGGTTAGGGCGGGCGAAGCTCATGCGGAACACGCGGCGGCGCTGCGCGTCGAAACCGAGCTGCGCGCAGATGTCTTCCACCACGCGCGGCGTGGCCGTGGCTGTGAGCGCCAGTACGGGCACACCGGGCAGTACGGCGCGGACGGCCGCTATCTGGAGGTAGGCGGGACGGAAGTCGTAGCCCCATTGCGAGATGCAGTGCGCCTCGTCCACGGTGATGAAGTTCACCTTCATGCGCTGCACCTTGGCGATGAAGAGCTCCGAGGAGAGGCGTTCGGGCGATACGTAGAGAAACTTGTAGGCGCCGTAGAGACTGTTGTCGAGATGTTTGAGCTGTTCGTCGTGGCTCTGGGCGGCGTGCAGGCAGGCGGCGCCGATGCCGCGCCGGCGGAGGTGGTCGACCTGGTCCTTCATGAGCGCCACCAGCGGCGTTATGACGAGGGTCAGGCCCTCCATGGCGAGCGACGGCACCTGGAAAGTGATGCTTTTGCCGCCGCCGGTGGGCATGAGGCCGAGCGTGTCGTGGCCGGCGGCGATGCTCTCGATGATGTCGAGCTGTATGCCGCGGAAATCGTCGTAACCCCAGTGCCGGCGGAGTATGTCGCGGAAGTTCGTCACGGCGTGTCGCTTTTTCTTATTCGCAGGGGCGTATGTCCTCTATCTGCAGCTGCACCTCTCCGCGCTTGTGGCTGTTCTCCTCCACGGCATAGCAGATGTCGAAGGCCCGTTTCGTCTTGATGTAGCGTGCCTGCGAACTTTGTCCGAAGGCGATGCCGTTCATCACGTTGTTGCTTTCGTTGTCCACCAGTTCGAGCTTGATATGTTCCTGGCCGCGGCCCACCACCTTGCTCGTGCCGTAGTCGTAGACGCGGCGCGTGCAGAAGACGGGGCGCGCGTTGCCCGGGCCGAACGGCGCGAAGCGCTTGAGCTGCTGGTAGAAGCGGAAGGTCACATCCTTGAAGTCGAGGTAGGCGTCGATGTCGAGGCTTGCCTGCGTCTGTTCGTCGAGTATGTGCGAGGCTACGTAGGCTTCGAAGCGGCGGCTGAACTCCGGCACATTCTCCACGCGCAGCGAAAGGCCGGCGGCGTAGGTGTGTCCGCCGAAGTTCTCGAGCAGGTCGGCGCAGCTTTGCACCGCCTTATACACATCGAAGCCCGACACCGAGCGGGCCGAGCCTGTGGCGATGCCCTCCGAGCGCGTGAGCACCACCGCCGGACGGTAATACTGCTCGGTGAGGCGCGAAGCCACGATGCCGATGACGCCCTTGTGCCACTCCTCGTTGTAGATGACGATGCTGCGCCGTTCCTCCACGCCCGGCGTGCGGCCCACCTGTTCTACGGCCTGTTCGGTGGTCTGCTTGTCGAGATCCTTGCGCGCCTCGTTGTAGAGGTTGATGCGGCTGGCTTTCTCCAGCGCGGCGGCGTAGTCCTTCTCGATGAGCAGTTCGACGGCCTCGCGCCCGTTCTGCATACGCCCCGAGGCGTTGATGCGCGGCCCTATCTTGAAGATGATGTCGCCCATCGACAGTTCGCGGCCGCTCAGTCCGCACACCTCGATGATGGCGCGCAGTCCGATGCTCGGGTTGGCGTTGAGACAGCGCAACCCGTGGCTGGCGAGAATGCGGTTCTCGCCCATGACGGGTACGATGTCCGAGGCGATGCTTACCGCGCAGAGGTCGAGCAGCGGCGTGAGCTTGTTGAACTCTATGCCGTTGTCGGCGGCGAAGGCCTGCATGAACTTGAAGCCCACGCCGCAGCCCGACAGGTGGGCGTAGGGGTAGTGGTTGTCGCGGCGCTTGGGATTGAGAATGGCCGCGGCGCACGGCAGCTGCTCGTCGGGTACGTGGTGGTCGCAGATGATGAAGTCGATGCCCAGCGACTTGGCATAGGCCACCTCGTCGACGGCCTTGATGCCGCAGTCGAGCACGATGATGAGTTTGACGCCCGTCTCGGCGGCGAAGTCGACGCCTTGCCGCGATATGCCGTAGCCCTCCTCGTAGCGGTCGGGGATGTAGAAATCGATGTTGGAGTAGTATTGCTGGAGAAATTTGTAGACGAGCGCCACGGCCGTGCATCCGTCCACATCGTAGTCGCCGTAGACGAGTACGCGCTCCTTGCGCCCCATGGCTTCATTGAGACGGTCTACCGCCTCGCGCATCTCGTCCATCAGGAAGGGGTCGTGCAGGTCGGTCAGTTGCGGTTTGAAGAAGCGTCGCGCCTCTGCCGCCGAGTAGATGCCGCGGCTCCGCAGCAGCTTGCCGAGTGCGGGGTGTATGCCCGTCTCCTGCGCCAGCAGAGTCGCGGCGGCCGCCTCGTCGGGCCGCACCTCCTCGTATGTCCATTTGTAGTTCATGAGTATGTCGTTTTTTTATTGCTCGTTTCAGTGGGGCGGTCCGGGGACTGCCGGGGCGTATTCGGCGCAAGTGCCTATATACCCAATTTAGCAAGCTAAGTTAGCTAAAAAAAACGACATGGCTGCGACTTTGGGCGAAAAACCGCAGTCTTTAACAAAAAACCGTCCGCGCACCGGCACGGACGGTTGTAGGGGGTGAGGAGCACCGCCGCTGGCGCAGGCGGTGCGGTGCCCCTCGTTTCAGGCGGCGCGGAGGTTCTGGTGCAGTACCTTCCTGAAGTGGAAGAAGAAGAGCCCCGCCGCCACGAAGAGACCGAGCGAGAAGGCGAGGAAGATGCCTGTGATGCCCATGCCGAGGCAGAAGCCCAGCACGTAGCCTGCCGGGATGTTGACGACGAGGTAGCTCACAAAGGCTATCCACATCATCGACATCACGTGTGAAGTGCCGCGCAGGGCGTTGGCGAAGCATATCTGCATGGCGTCGCCCATCTGGTAGAGCATGAGGGGACCGATCAGCGACAATGACATGGCCAGTACGGCCGTGTCGGTGGTGAAGAGGTGTATGAGCGGTTCGCCCATCAGCAGGAAGACGAGCGATGCGGTCAGGCCCATGCCAATGAGGATGTGGCAGCCGGCCCGGGTGGCAAGCCGCACGCGGCTCCAGTCGCCGGCACCGACGAAGGAGGCTACGCGGATGCTCATGCCTGCGCCAAGACTATAGTAGAAGAGAAAGCCGAGCGTGCCCACTGTCACCATCACCTGGAAACTGGCCAGTTCCACGGCGCCTATCCAGCCGGCCATGACGGCGCTGAAGGTGAACGAGCCGGACTCCATGCCCATCTGTAGCGAGATGGGGAGCGACTGGCGGTTGATGAACAGTACCTCGGAGAGGCGCAGCCTGTGGCGAACGAAACCGAGGCGGAACTCGGCGTAGTGGCGGCGCCATACGATGCTGCCGGCTATGATCAGGGCCGTCACCAGGCGCGACAGGAGGGTGGACACGCCCGCGCCGAGCAGGCCGAGTTCTGGGAAGGGGCCTATGCCGTAGATGAGCAGATAGTTGCCTACGATGTTAAGCCCGTTGCCCGTGAGCAGCGCCCACATGCCGGTGGCGGTGTCGGTCGTGCCGTCGGTGAACTGGCGCAGCACGTTGAACAGCATGACGAAGATCATCGACACGAGCACGATGAGGTAGTAGGGTCGCACCAGCGGCATGAGTTCGGCGGGTTGTCCCAGACGGTCGATGAAAAAGTACAGGCCCGCCATCACGCCGAGCAACAGCAGTCCGTAGAGTCCGTTGGCCACGAGCGCCTGGCGGAGCAGTCCGCCGGCTTCGGTCTTCTCGCCGCGGCCCACGCGGGCGCTCACGAGCGGCGTGAGGCCGTAGCTGTAGCCCATCAGCAGGAAGGATACGAGCGTGAAGAGATTGTTGACAAACGAGGCGGCGGCGAGTGCATCGGTGGAGTAGCGGCCTACCATCATGGTGTCGGCGAAGCCCGTGGCGATGACGCCTATTTGTCCCACGGCGATGGGAAGACCGAGGCGCAGGGTGTCTTTGTAGTGTGGGGTCAGACTGTTCATGAATGCAGAATGGTGGGAAGTGGTTATGGCCGGGCGGACTGCTGCAGGGCCGTAGTCCTGTTGCCGCGGCGGGTCGTGCCCTTTTTTCACGGCAAAATTGGAGTTTCCCGCGAGAGACTCTAATTCCTTGTTGCGGTATGCGTGTGACGGCGGCTTTCCGCGTACGCGCGTACCGATATATCAGATGTGTGCGCCGACCTTGCGCGATGTGCCGTGTGCTTATTTCACGAGCACCACGAGGTAGCGGCTTACGCTCCAGAAGCTGTCGGCGTTGGTGATGCGCAGGGTGTATTGTCCCTGTGCGTCCTTGTCGAGCGAGTAGGAGCCGGCGGGGTGGTCGGTGAGCAGTTCGGCGCTCTTGGAGTAGAGCGGGATGGACTTCACCACGCGCATGTCTATCTTGGTGAAGTAGTTGCGGTTGATGTCCGACGAGCGCATCACGTCGCCCTTCTGCAGGATGTTCTGTTCGCGCAGTTCCTTCTTCGTGCCGTAAACGTACCAAGCCGTGTGGATCTGCTGGTCCTGTTCGTTCACTTTCCGTTCCTTCTCCTCGTTCTTACTGGTGAGGTCGGCCACGTTGTCGTTGAGCAGGTCTATCTGTTCTATCTGCCGTCCGATGGTACTGTCGCGTTCGGCGAGCTGCCGCTGCAGCGACCTTATCTCTTCGTTCTTGGCCAGAAGCTGGTGGTCGAACTCGTCGATCATGGCCTCATAGGCGCCCTTCGTGTCCTTGGTGGTCTGGTTGGCGTTGCGCAGCTGTTCGCGCAGGTTGGCGATGAGTTCACGGTTGAGGCGCATCTGCCGCTGTATGAAGCGCATGTTTTCCAGTATGACGGCTTCGTCGGAGGTTCCCTCCTGCTGCTTGACGATGCGCCCCTCGGCCTCGCTTATCTGGCGGAATCCGTCCTTGATCTGCTGGATGGTGCGCGCCATGTCGCCCGTTTCGTTGTTGCTCTGCTGGATGACACGCTCGAGCGAGTCGATTTTGGCCTGCGACTGGTCCTGGGCCTGTTCCTGTTCCCGTTTCGACTGGCAGCCGGTAAGCGTGAGCGCGGCCGTGGCTATGGCAAGGAAAAGTATCTTCTTCATGATGGTATGTATTTCGTGTGTTTCTGAGTGCGGATGTTATTCGTCGTCTCCGTCCGGCAGGTCTGCGGGATCGGGGGCGTATTTGCTGCGGTGCTGGCGCCGTTCGCCGCCGCGTCGCGGCTGGCAGCCTTCCACCACGAGTACGAACTCGCCGCGCGGGGGCGTCTCTTCGAAGTGGGCCAGCACTTCGGCCATGGTGCCGCGCACGCTCTCTTCGTGCAGCTTCGATATTTCGCGGCAGGCGGATACGCGGCGTTCGGCGCCGAAGGTGTCGACGAACTGCGCGAGGGTTTTCACCACGCGGTGGGGCGACTCGTAGAATATCATGGTGCGCTGCTCCGTCTGCAGGTCGGCCAGGCGCGAGGCGCGGCCCTTCTTCTGCGGGAGGAAGCCCTCGAACACGAAGCGCTCGCAGGGGAGGCCCGAGGCCACGAGGGCGGGCACGAAGGCCGTGGCGCCGGGCAGGCACTGCACCGTCACGCCGCGTTCCACGCAGGCCCTGACGAGCATGAAGCCCGGGTCGGAGATGCCGGGCGTGCCGGCGTCGCTCACAAGGGCCATCACTTCGCCCGCCGCCATGCGTGCAGCCAAGGCGTCGGCCGTCTGGTGCTCGTTGAACTTGTGGTGGGAGCAGAGGCGGTTCTTCACCTCGTAACGGGCCAACAGCAGGCCCGAGGTGCGCGTGTCCTCGGCCAGAATGAGGTCGGCCTCCTTCAGAATGCGCAGGGCGCGCAGCGTGATGTCCTCGAAGTTGCCCACCGGAGTAGGCACCAGGTAGAGTGTTCCCATGCTGCAAATATAACGAAATATCGCCGGCGGGGCAAGCCCGCGCGCGCATTTTTAGTAATGTTTAGTGTTAGCGCCCTGTGCGGCGGGGCGCTCCGGTGCTTCCGCCGGCTGCATGGAGGAAGAGTGGGAAGGCGTGCCACAAAAGTGGGCGGCGGTGCCACAAAAGTGGGAAGGCGTGCCGTTTTTCGGGTGAGGCGCGGCGTCAGTCGGCCGGCTCGAACACGCGCCACAGCGGCAGGGCGGGGTAGGGGGCCGTCACGTTCACGGGCCGGTGGCTCACAGGGTGTTCGAAGGCCACGCTCCGGGCGTGGAGACAGATGCTGCCGTCGGCGTTGCTGCGCGGGGCGCCGTATTTCAGGTCGCCGCGCAGCGGAAAGCCCTCGGCGGCCAGCTGGCAGCGTATCTGGTGGTGGCGGCCCGTGTGCAGGTCCACCTCGAGCAGGGCGTAGCGGTCGCTGCGCCGCAGCACGCGGAAGTCGAGCCGCGCGAGCTTGGCGCCTGCCACCTCACGGCGGTGCAGACAGGCCTTGTTGCGCTTCTCGTCGCGCGTGAGCCATCCTTCGAGCGCCACGCTCTGTCCGTCGGCGGGCAGCCCCAGGGCGATGGCCGTAAGGGCGTGGTAGGTCTTGCGCACCTTGCCCGTGCGGAACATCTCGTTGAGGCGGGCGAGCGCCTTGCTGGTGCGGGCGAAGACCACTGTGCCGCTCACGGGGCGGTCGAGGCGGTGCGCCACGCCCAGGTAGACGGCGCCCGGCTTGGCGTATTTCTCCTTGATGTAGTCCTTCACCATCTCGCAGAGCGGCCGGTCGCCGGTCTTGTCGCCCTGCACGATTTCGCCCGGCGCCTTGTTGACGATGATGATGTGGTTGTCCTCGTAAAGTATGTCCATTGCGTTGCGTTTGCTGGGTGATTGTTTTCGCCTGCAAAGGTACGCATAATTTCCCGTCCGGCCGGTCTCCGTACCGCAGGCCTTGGCTTCGTTATACACACAACGGGCCCTTCTGTGCATTTTTTATTCCTTAAAACTTGCCCGTAAGCCTAAAAAGCCTTAATTTTGCCTCTCTGTAGAGAAAGAGGTGTGCCCCGAAGGCCCCTTCCCTGCTTCAAACGGTAAAATATCAGTCAGCAAAATGTCAATCACCAAGACCCGGCAAAAACTTGTGGAGGTGGCGCGCGAGCTTTTCGCGCGCAAGGGGCTCGAAGCCACTACGATGAACGATATAGCCGCCAACTCGGGCAAGGGACGCCGCACGCTCTACACCTATTTCCGCAACAAGGAGGAGATATACACCGCCGTCATCGAGGGCGAACTCGAGCGCCTCTCCGAAAAGCTCGACGACGTGGCGCGCCTTGACGCCGCCCCCGAGGAGAAGGTGCTCACCCTCATCTACACCCACCTGGGCATGATACGCGAGACCGTATCGCGCAACGGCTCGCTGCGCGCCGAGTTCTTCCGCAACATCTGGATGGTGGAGAAGGTGCGCCGCAAGTTCGACGACGAGGAGCGCAGCATCCTGCGCCGCGTGCTCGAGGAGGGCGTGGCCGCCGCGCGGTTCCACGTGGACGATGTGGGGCTCATGGCCGACATCATCCACTACAGTGTCAAGGGCCTCGAGGTGCCCTACATCTACGACCGCCTGGGCGAGGGCCTCACCGAGGCCGACACCTATCCCATCGTCATGGGCATAGTGCGCCGCGTCCTGGGCATGCCGCAGCAGTCTGCCGCGGCGCGGCCGCTTCAAGCAATCATACCAATAACTTCTATAACATAAAAGAACATGGGACTTTTAAACGGTAAGACCGCATTGATCACAGGTGCCGCACGCGGCATCGGCAAGGCCATTGCCTTGAAATTCGCCGCCGAGGGCGCCGACATCGCATTCACCGACCTCGTCATCGACGAGAACGGCGAGGCTACACGCAAGGAAATAGAGGCGCTCGGCGTGAAGTGCGTGGCCTACGCCTCCAACGCCGCCGACTTCGCCCAGACGGCCGAAGTGGTGGAGAAGGTACACGCTGACTTCGGCGCGATAGACATCCTCGTCAACAACGCCGGCATCACGAAGGACGGCCTCATGATGCGTATGACCGAGGCCCAGTGGGACGCCGTCATCGCGGTGAACCTGAAGTCGGCCTTCAACTTCATCCACGCCTGCACGCCCATCATGATGCGTCAGCGCAAGGGCTCCATCATCAACATGGCCAGCGTGGTCGGTGTGCACGGCAACGCCGGACAGAGCAACTACGCCGCCTCCAAGGCCGGCCTCATCGCCCTGGCCAAGAGCGTAGCCCAGGAAATGGGCAGCCGCGGCATCCGCGCCAACGCCATCGCTCCGGGCTTCATCGAGACGGCCATGACCGCAGCACTCTCCGAGGAGGTGCGCAAGGAGTGGATGAAGGCCATACCCCTGCGTCGTGGCGGAAAGCCCGAGGACATTGCCGATGTGGCCACCTTCCTGGCTTCCGACATGTCGAGCTACATCAGCGGACAGGTCATTCAGGTGGACGGCGGCATGAATATGTAAGCCGGTCGCGCAGACTTATTGCCGTGGGCGGACAGGTTATTCCTGTCCGCCCACGGTGCGTTTCGTCACGCCCCCGCCGCGGTGGTTCGGCCGCAAGGGCTGTCCGTGAAGGAAAATTACCGCTTCCAGTCCCGGAAAAGTCTGTTTATGAAAATCCTTCAGTTTGTGCTAAATGATTGAAAGTTAGTTTTGTTGCGCTGAATGATAGCGCGGTTTCATCCTCTCCGTATATCCCGGCCAAAAGCACTACTTGGTTTTCCGAAAAGTACTTACTCGTGTAAAAATTCCAAGTAGTGCTTTTGTGAAAACCAAGTAGTGCTTTTCAGCTGCCGGCAGCGCACGGGTAACCGGTGCTATGTCGGCTGTCGCCTTATAGTATTGCTTTCATTGCAACGACTTGTTTTATAGCGAGATGCACTGAAGCTATTGTCCCGTGCGCTACTCCTGGCGGCGGCAGGCCGGCCGGTGGCAGACAGATGGCTTCGCGGCGGTGTTGCGAAGGAGGGTGGGGTGGCTTCTGAAGGTAACTTTCTTTCAGCGTAATTGAATGTATTGTAGAATATTACGGATAGATGAAGGAAATTTTCCGAATAAGAAAAATCCGCTTCGTAGAGGGTTTCGTGGCTGTCCTCCCCCCCCTGAAAACGGTCCGTAGAACTTTGGCAGATGAACTCGGGGCGTAATGCCGCAGGTCTGTTGCCTGATAAAGTCGTAGGTGCTATGGGGCAGGAGGCGGCGGACCGTTTTAGTGATAGTCGGTTTCGATGAAGTCGGCCACAGACGCCGGAACAAAAAGTTGTTTTAGCTGTTCTCCGGCGTTGCTCTTTATCGTTACGCCCGCGCCTCCGAATCGGGCGTTGATTTTCCCCATGGGGTTGTCCATGAAGGCGCGTTTGGACTTCAGGTAGCCGATACGTTCGGTCTTCTCATAATCGTTGGCCAGGTATACGGGGACAATCGGGCGTGCCGACTCCTGTATGCCGGTGGCTATAAAGCTGTATTGCCCTCCCTCGGCCGAGGCCTGGAGTATCAGTCCCGGCAGCCCGTCGAGCTTCCATGGCCCGTTCTGCACCGGTATTTCCGGTGTGAACCATGCCGTCCATTTCCGGCCGTGGTAGTAGGTGGTGGCCATGAGGCATTCGTAGCCCAGGATAACCTTGGTGGAATCGCCGATCTCCCAGTCCCATCGGGTGGCAGGCTCTTCGTAGACAAACTTTTCAAGTCCGGCGGTGTCGTAATGCTTTATCTTGTTGTCGGCAAATGACTTGATGACATATACGGTGCCGTCCGGCCGGGGTATGTCGTCTAATTTGCCTGCAAGATAGGCGCTTCTTGTCATTTCATTTAGTTTGGCTTTCCCGTCGGGGGTGGAGTTCAGCGAGTCAAGGTATTCCGTAACGGGAGAGAAGAATTTGGACTCGGTCGTATTGGCCAGCAGGACATAGTGGTTGGTCAGGTCTGTCTTGCCGTCTCTTAAATTGGGATGATGAGCTTCGTAGCTCACTTCGATGTCGGCGGTCTGGGCGGATGCGACGATGGCCGCAAGACACATGGCGAGGAATGTGACGGTTCTGTTCATGGGAGCGTAGTTTTTTATTTTCTCAGAGTTATCGATAAAAGCAACTGGCGGCCGCGGAGCTGGCGCTGGCTCTCGAAGGAAGACAGCTGCGAGTAGGTTGTGTAATTGTAGTGCTTCTTGTTCAGCATATTGGTCAGCGATGCCGACAACTCGATGCGTTTGTCCGGCATGAATGTCAGTTTGGTGTCGAGCATCAGGATACTCTTGTAGGTTCTTTCTGTCAGTTCGTTGAGGTAGTGCTCGCCGCTGACCTTCCATTGCCATTTTTCGTGTGGGGTGACATTGAGGCTCAGTTCGTTGGTCATGGCCGACAGCCACGGTGCCGATTCGCCGTTCATCGTCAGGCGGTTTTCGGAGTAGCTTGCCGTATAGTCGAAACTCAGCCAGCGGCAGGGCGAGCCGTTGATGGCGGCGCCTACGCTCCAGCCGGTGCCGACCGACTTCACGGACTGCTGCTGCGAGAGTAGTCTTGACTGATGGCGGTTGAAGGAGCCGTTGATGTTGCAGCTTCCGCGCATGAAGTCGAGAGTCTTGCCGAGATTGCCGGTAGCCATGACCGACTGGCCGTCGTTGTCGGCGTCGCTGTAGCTGTAGACGGCGTAATCGCCGTATAGCTGCTGCGCCAGAGTATAAGGGAGGTGGCTCCATGTCAGTATCGCCATGCCGTTGGCAAAAAGGCCGCGCCGCGTGTGCTTGTAGCTGAAGTTTGCCGACACGTTCTGCGACGAGGAATTATAGAAATTCCCGACGCCCGATCTGAGGGTGCGGTAGTCAGTCATGACAAAGCCCGGATGGACGAGATTCAGATCCATGGGCGAGCGGCCCGTTCCTCCTCTGACGGCGCCCGAAAAGCGGTTGTTGGGCTTCCAGTTGAAACTCAGCGACGGAGAGAAATATGCTTCGTCGTGATTGGCTATCGCTTTGTCGAATGAATAATGGGCATAGCTGACAGGGAGATTGAGGGTGACATTGATGCGCTTTATCCAGTATTCGAACTTAGGTGCGGCGTAGACCGTATACGAGTTGGTCTGGATGACATTCTCGGTAAGGCTGGGCAGTTCTTCCGGTATTCCGGACAGCTCCGAGTTCATGGCGCGCCAGTAACCTTTAATCCCTCCTTCGAGACTGAACGTGATGCCTCTGAACGAGAAGGCGTATGCCGCGCTTTCATGGGTGTGGAAGGCGTGGTCGTCGATGTGCTGCCGGTACGGAAGACTGCCGGCGACGATGTCGAGAGTCTGCGGCAGGGATTCCCATTCGTTGCGGCTCTCGAAGGTGACAAGATGCTTGCCTTTGAACCGTTTAATCATTTTGAATTTGTTGCAGATGTAGTAGTCAGGCTGGTCGGCGGACTGTGTGTTGGGGATGGAACCCGCGGTGCGTAGGATGAGGTCGTTCCGGTCGATGTCGGTCTGCAGGGTGTTGTTGACGAACATGGTCTTCCGGTTGATCTCGTAGATGAATTTGCCGCTTAGGGAGTGCGTGTGTTCGGTTCCGTTGCGATGCTCGGTGATGATGCGGTTGCCGTTGTCGAGGAAATAAGTAGTGATGTCGGATGCGGCGTTGGTGGAGCGGTTGAAAGAGTAGTCGATGTTGGCCTTGAACTCACCGCGGCCGAGTTTCCAGAGATTATTGGTGGAAACAAGGGCCGAACGGTTGAAAAGCGTGCGCTTGCCGTCGAGTGCCGGTACTCCCGGCAGCCCTACGCTGATATAGCGGTTCAGGGCCGTGTTGCGCCGGTCGGCGAAGAAGTCGGTGCTCTGGTCCGACAGGTCTTCGCCAGTGTTGTTGGTGCGGAAGGTCGTGATATTCTGAAATCCGGGCCTGACGGCCATGGTGAACAGCTCGCCGTCCCATACGGCCCCTTCGGGCTGCCATGAGTAGCCGCCTGCGGCAGTGCCGTGGAAGGCCCAGGCCGTTTTTGCCTTATCCTTCAGCTTGAGATTGATGGCTGCCTTGTCGGAAAAGGAGATGCCGGTCAGTACCTGCATCGGCTGATGGTTCTCCATGACCTCTACCGCGCCGACATCCTCGTGGCTGATTCCGTTGGTCGCTATGCCGTATTTGCCGCCCAACAGGTCGGAACCTTCAATGTAGAATTTGTTGATGTCTTCGCCCTGATATTGGATCTTTCCGTTGTCGGCGACATCAATACCCGGCATGCGTCGCAATACATCGCCGATGGTGCGGTCTTGGGTCTGGGCGAAACTGCCGACATTGTAGGTGACGGTATCTCCCTGTTCGCGTATGCGGTCGGCCTTGACGGCTACCTCCTTGAGTAAGGTCGTGCCGGCCTCCATGCGCACGGCTAACGGGAATGTCACGCTGTCAAGCGGCAACGACTGCCGGGTAAACCCCATCATCGTTATTTCTATCCTGCACCCTTTTGCCGAGGGGACCTGCATGGCAAAAGTGCCGTCCGCTTTGGTAGAGGTGAATTTCTTTATTTTACCGTCGGCTCCCTTGACGATGACCGACGCTCCGGTCAGAGGCTCATTGGCCTTACGGTCGGTCACGGTGCCGCGCACATCGATCTGAGCCGCGGCGCCGGTTGCTGCGAATAGGCAAAGCAGGTATGCGATTAGTCGGCTCATCAATGATAATCGGTTTCTATAAGGTCGTATCCCGCATCTAATATCTTACGGGCTTTCTCCTGTAATTCTTCGCGGGTGGTGGCTGCTCCGTTTACGTAGATCTTGGCATCCTTCGGTAGATTGCCTCCGCTTATATCTGCCAGCGGGTCCTGGAGATTCTTGAATTTCCCGCGCAGATATTTCCTGCGGTCCTCTTTGTGGTACCAGTCGTCGCGGGGCATTCCGGGAATGTCTTGATCTACTGACTCTATGCCGGTAGCAGTAAATGAGTGGATACCGGCAGATTCTGTTGCCATGAGAATCAGTCCGGGCAGGCCGGAGAATTTCCACGGGCCGTCCTGAACCGGTATTTCCGGCGCGAACCACGCCGTCCATTTCCGTCCGTGATAGGATGACTGGGCCATCATGCAGTCATACCCTAATATTGTTTTCGCGGAATCTTCGGCCATCGTCCACTGCATTTCCTCAAAAGGTTCGTCGTATACGGCAAACTGATCGCTGTAGTCATCGTAGGTGGTCTTGTTCTGCTTGTCGAAACTCTTGAAGACATACATACTTGCCGTGCGATGGGGTATTTCATCATGTCTGCCTGCTTCGGCCAGTTGCGTGGCCATGGCCCCGTAAGCCTTGCAGGCTGCATCACTTTTTGAGTTGATGTCCATCCATAAGGCAGTGGGATTATAGAACATCGAGCCTTGCCGGCCGGTCAGAAGAATATAGTTCTGCTTTTGCTTCTGTCCGTTCATGACGACCTCATAGTCATATCCGACTTTTATCTGCGCTCGCTGGGCTGACAAAGAAATACATGCGGCAATGGCAATTATCAGTGAAAGGTGCCTGCTATGTTTCATCGTATCGCTATTTCATTATATGCGAACAGGTCTGTTCGGGGGCAAAGTTAGGTAAAAATAGAATAGAGGGATCGGCTTTTAAGGATTATTTAGGTGTGGTAACATGGAACACTAAGGAAAAATACTTGGATGCAGTTGCGTCAATTTGGCGCAATTTTCTTACTTCCATGCGGTTCCGTATATATCGTTCGAAAAAATATTTAAAGAAAATATTTGAATAATTTAAAGCATTCGGATTTTTTTATTTATATTTGTGGCGTTGAAGTCTCTTTTCTAAAGTTTCTTTTTAAAGGTTTCTTTTCTGAAGTCTCTTTTTCATTAAGGTCTCTTTTTCATTATTCATTAACCCTTCACTTTTACTTTTATGAAAAAGCATTTGGTGGCAATGCTGCTGGCTCTGCTGGCGGCAACGGGAGCATTATTTGCAGATACTCCCATCGGATGGACTGAGGACGCTCCGGTCTACTTTACTCTGAAAAGCAATCGCGACAGCAAGTACGTTACTGAAAAGGGCGGCGCGCTGGTTGGCGTAAGTAGCGCGACGGAACGTAGTAAATGGTATCTTGTGGCCCGCGGCGACGGTTCTTACGATATACGCAACGGCATTTCCGACAAATATGTGGATCCTACTGCTGCCAACGACACGCAACTGGCCGTCACAGAAGTGCAGCCGTCGAGCGGATGGCGCTTCAAGTCGAGTGCTGTGACCGGCTACTTCATCATCGTGAACGGTACGAGTCAGTTCAACCAGACGCGTTCTGCGCTGGGCTTCAAGCTTTACAACTGGGGCAGCGGTACCAACACTACCGATGACGGCTGTCAGTTTCAACTGAAACAGGTCGACGCGCCCGACAAAAGCGCCGTGACCACCCCCGCCATACCTGATCCGGTGCTGACTATCATGGACCGCAAGTTTGACGGTACGGCCGCCTATCGTGCCGACCTTGATTATCCCGCACAGGCGCAGAAGATATTTGCCGCCAAGGCCACTACTACGGCCGTTGAATACACGATGGACGCCACCGGCAAGGACTTTCAGGTGTTGGTGGGCTCCAGCAATGTGGCCACGCCCAATTACTTCTGCTATGCCGTTCGGCCCGGCGGCCCGGCCTTCCGCGGTGTGTGGAAGAATGGTGATGACAACTGGTACACTATGAGCGGCGGCGGAACCGGAACACACAAGGTCGTGTTCGTGTCGGATCCCGACAACGGCCTGTGGGCGTTCGTCGACGGCGTAAGAATAGCGACCTACGACCTCAATAAACTTGGCGCTTACGGTGTGATAGGTTACGGAAACATCGACCCTGCGCCTAATGCGCTGACCGTAGGCGGTGTGGTATGTCCGAAGTCAGTCAAGGCCGGTACGCTGAACTATATGAGCGGCACGGTCAAGTCGGTGCGCTACTACGATGTGGCGCTGACCGACGACCAGGTAGAGGCGCTCGAATGGTCGGGCTTCACGGCCACAGAGTCCGAGAACGTAGAGCCCGATCCGGTAGAACCTACCGGCGCTTACGGCGTGAACTATCCCGAAGGAACGATCTTGAGTTCCGCTAAATACAACCGTGCCACGGAGTCGGTAGGCATTACCACCGACCGTGGACGGCAGACCAAGGATGTTTCTCAGGGGCTTGACCGCCTGCTTTACCATTCGCTGATGGACGGTGCGCCCTTCATCGTGAAGCAGGGCGAAGAGGTGCAGGCCACTTTCGGCCATGCATCGGGCGCCATGAACGGCTATGTATATATAGACCTGGATAACGACGGACAATTCGATGCCGCCACGGAGCTGATGGCAAAATCGTCGGGTACGGAAGTCAATCCCCGTGCGTTTGTGGTTCCGGCCGATCTTGAGCCCGGCGTATACCGCATCCGATTCAAGGTGGATCTGGGCAGCGACGATCCTGCCGGTGCTACCGGCAAGGGAAGCAGCATCGTATACAACAACGGTGCCATTGTAGACGCTCCGCTGATGGTGATGAATGCAGACTTTACCGTAAGCCTTACCTATGCCGGCGGCTCGCTCACGGATGTCGACGGCGCCGATCTCGCCGGTATGAAACCTGCGGCCAAGGCCGTACTCTTCAAGGCCATGCCCGAGGCCGGCCGTCATCTTGGCTCGGTAGAAGTGACCTACGGATTCCCGACACGCGAGAGCAAGTGGGGCAACCGGCAGACATTCGCCGGCGAAATCAGCGGCGATCTCTTCCAGAACAGCGCCACCGTTCCCGCGGCTTATATGCTTGGCAGCGAGGTGCATCTCAATGCTATATTTGCCGACGGCGATTATGCCGATCCGCGTGAGCACGACGGCTACCGCCTCGTATGGCACGACGAATTCAACGATCCCGACGGAACGCCGGCCGACATGGAGAACGACTGGCAGACCCCGTGGGTGAATCCCGGTGCGGCGTGGGCACGCTATATCACGGAAGACAACAGCCTGCGTACGGTCGAGGGCGGCAGTCTGGTGCTCACGGCCCGTGAGCAGGGCGGCAAGTGGACCACCGGCGCAGTGTGGAGCGAAGACCACTTCTATTTTACCTACGGATATGTAGAGGCCCGCATCAAGTGCAACTGGCAACTCGGCACCTTCCCCGCCTTCTGGATGATGCCTCACGGATTTGTCGACGCCGACTGGCCCGAATGTGGTGAAATAGATATTTGGGAAGCAGCCAAGAATCCCGCGACCTCCCATCATACGGCTCACGGCGTGTGGAGTAATTACAACGGCTATGGCGGCTGGGGCAATCCGCAGCCCATCGACTATGCCGAGGCACATACCTATGCGCTCGAATGGACGCCCAACTCCCTGGAATGGTTTGTCGACGGTAAGAGTGCCCACTTTATCGACAAGGGCAACAGCAAGCTCATCGACAAGGCTACCAACCAGCCGACATGGCCGTTCGACAAGGATTTCTTCGTGATACTTAACCAGAGTGTCGGCAACGGCGGCTTTGCTGCCAATCCGTCGAGCGGCACCGTCTATACCACCGAGGTGGATTATGTCCGCGTGTATCAGAAGCCCGGAATGACCAATATGGGCGGCAAGATAGTAGGCGAGTCGGACGGAGTAGACCGGGTGGAGATGTCGGGCGATGCCGGCCGTTCCTCTGTCTACGACCTTCAGGGCCGCCGCGTCATGCGTCCGACCCGCGGCCTCTATATCGTCAACGGCCGGAAGATGGTGGTAAAATAATAAGAAATACAATATGTTGTAAGAAAGGAAGTACCGGACATTGCCGCCGGCACTTCCTTTTTTATACAATCGCTGCAGTATGCGGCCATAGCTCGGGATCGGAGATGTGAAGAGCGGCTTATAGCAGACTGTATAGGCCGGTTGCCCGGTAAAACGACCGTTTTGCGTCGGATATGGATATAGGCGGTTGGCGCGTTGGAAAATAAATTGTACCTTTGTCCGTTGATAAAGAAAACCAGTTAAATATGAAAAGTTATTTAGTGACGGGCGCGGCAGGATTCATCGGCGCCAACTATCTGAAGTACATACTCGCCAAGCACGACGATGTGCGCGTGGTCGTGCTCGACCTGCTCACTTATGCCGGCTATCTCGGCACCATCGCCGACGACATAGACAACGAGCGCTGCTACTTCGTGAAGGGCGATATCTGTGACCGCCGCCTCGTGGACAGTCTTTTCGTCGAATACAAGTTCGATGTCGTGGTCAACTTCGCCGCCGAGAGCCATGTCGACCGCAGCATCGAGAATCCGCAGCTCTTCCTGCAGACCAACATCCTCGGCACGCAGAACCTGCTCGACGCCGCCCGCGCCGCATGGGTGACGGGCAAGGACGCGCAGGGCTATCCCACCTGGCGCCGCGGCGTACGCTTCCATCAGGTGTCTACCGACGAGGTGTACGGCAGCCTTGGCGAGGAGGGATTCTTCACCGAGCAGACGCCGCTTTGCCCGCACAGTCCCTATAGCGCGTCGAAGACTTCGGCCGACCACGTGGTGTGTGCCTACCGCGACACGTACCACATGCCGGTGAGCATCACGCGCTGCTCCAACAACTACGGCCCCTATCAGTTTCCCGAGAAGCTCATTCCGCTCATCATCAACAATATTCTCGAGGGCAAGAAACTTCCCGTCTACGGCAAGGGCGAGAATGTGCGCGACTGGCTCTACGTGGAGGACCACTGCAAGGCCATCGACATGGTCATCAACGAGGCAGCCGACGGCAGCATCTATAATGTCGGCGGCCACAACGAGCGCCAGAACATACAGATAGTCAAGATAATCATCCGCACTATCCACGACCTTATGGAGGAGAATCCCGAATGGCGGGCCCTGCTGAAGCGTCAGGAGCGCGGCGAGGACGGGCAGATACGCATAGACTGGATAAATGACGACCTCATCACCTTCGTGAAAGACCGTCTGGGCCACGACCAGCGCTACGCCATCGATCCCGCCAAGATAAAGGCCGACCTCGGCTGGTACCCCGAGACCACCTTCGAGGTAGGCATCGTCAAAACCATCCGCTGGAACCTCGAACACCGCGCCTGGGTCGAAGCCGTGAGCGGCGAGGACTACCAGCTCTACTACGAGAACATGTACGGCAAGCGCTGACTTTGGAGCGTCGGTGCCGCGGCGTCGGCCGCCGGTCTGCCGGAATTGTAAAAAGGATTAACCCGGAGCATCTTTCCAGTAAAGGTGCTCCGGGTTTGCTGTAGGGGAGGCGGAAGAAGGAACCGTCACAGGAAAAGTGGCACGGCGTGCCACAAAAGTGGGAAGCAATGCCACAAAAGTGGGAAGGCGTGCCACAAATGCAGGCGGCAGCGCAACGGACGCGGTAAGCCGTGCGGAATATGCGGTAAGCCGTGTAAAAAATGCCGGAAGTCGTGTTGCGGGTGCAGCGCGGCGCGCTGTCAGGACTTCTTCTCGTGCACTTTGTTGTAGCAGTTGCGGCAGAGCGGTTCATACTCCTCCAGTTCGCCCAGCAGCACGCGGCGGTCGTCGGCCACGGTGCGGTGCGACACATAGGCCAGGGCGCCGCAGCGCACGCATACGGCGTGTACCTTCGTCACCTCTTCGGCGATGGCGCAGAGCGCGGGCATGGGACCGAAGGGTTTGCCCTGGAAGTCCATGTCGAGGCCGGCTATGATGACCCGCTTGCCGCGGTTGGCCAGTTCGTTGCACACGTCGACGAGGCCGTCGTCGAAAAACTGCGCCTCGTCGATGCCCACTACCTGTGCCTCGTCGGCGAGCAGCAGGATGCTGGCGGCGGCTTCCACGGGCGTGGAGGCGATGGAGTTGGCGTCGTGCGAGACGACATCCTCGGCCGAGTAGCGCGTGTCGATGCCCGGCTTGTATATCTCCACGCGCTGGCGTGCTATTCTGGCACGGCGCAGGCGGCGTATCAGTTCCTCGGTCTTGCCCGAGAACATGGAGCCGCAGATGACTTCAATACGCCCGTGGCGTACGTTCTCTTCCTGATAAAGTTGCATATCTGTCAGTTTTTCTTTTTGTTATAGTCGTGTGCGCTGCGGCCCGTGTCAGCGGAACAGCAGCAGGCTGTCGCGCTGTGCCGCCGCCCGGGCCCAGTCCTCCGGTACGAACTTCCATTCGTGGCGGGGCTGCGGGTGTATGTCTTTCAGCCGGCGGATGTGTTCGATGAGGTAGTGGCGCAGGTCGCGGTCCGTGCGCCGTTCTATGCGCGCCTCGAGGCTGTCCTTGGGGATGCCGGCCCCTTTTGTCAGAAGTTCGCCGCCGCCTCCGCCGCGGTAGGAGTTCACGGCTACGCGGTAGCTCGCTTCCGGCACGAAGGGCCGTCCGTCCGCCAGCGACAGGATGTGTATTTTCTCCCCCTTGGGCTTCGTCACGTCGACGGTGTAGCGCAGTCCCGCCGCCGAGTCGAAGTTGTAGGCCGGGTTGCGCAGCCGCTGCCATCCCTCCTCGAGTTTCGCCGCGTCGGGGCGCAGCCTGATGAGACGGTCGCCGGGGCCGTTCATCTGCCGTGTCCATAGCCAGTAGGAGTATTCGAGGTACTGCTTGATTTCCTCGCCTGTGAGCCGCATCACGTAGAGCTGGTTCTCGTAGCGGTAGAGGTTGAACATGTCGCTCACGCGGATGTCGCCTGCCGGTATCTGCGCGTCGAACGACAACGGGGCGCAGAAAGAGATGTCGGCCCCGCTCACCTCGAGCTGCAACGTGTGTATGAGGTCGACGAAGGCCGACGGCCCGAAATAGGCCGGCCGCGTGGAGAGCGGCGTGGAGTTGTGGCCGATGACCTCCGAGGTGTACCGGCCGATAGCCTCGTGGTCCGTGCGGAAGGCCTCCACGAAATCCGCGTCGGGTGTGAGGCCGGATATGTCTTCCGTGCGGCCCGTTATGTCTTTCGCCGTTATCCTTCCGTCCTTCCGTGTGACGCAAACCTCCGCCACGACTATCTTCATGCCGTTGGCGCCGGGGTTGAGCACCGGTACCTTCCGGCCCGTCGCGGCGTTTTCGGCCGTGAGCACCGCCTCCCGGTGGTCGTGGCCGCACACCACGAGGTCGAGCCCCTCCACCTGCTGCGCCACGGCCAGGGCGGCGTTCTCCTGCATGGGCGCCGCTCCGAGCGGCGAGCCGACGCCGCTGTGTAGCAGGCCGACGATGATGTCGGGGCGCTCTTCGCGGCGTATGCGGTCTACCCACAGGCGGGCCGAGGTTACGAGGTCTTCGAAGCGCATGCCGCTCCACAGTACCTCGGGCAGCCACTGCGGGATGCTGGGCGTGAGCAGTCCGAGCACGGCTACGCGCAGTCCGCCGCGCTCTACGACGGTGTAGGGCTGCCAGTAGGGCTGCCCTGTCGCCGTGCTTGTGACGTTGGCCGCCAGTACGGGGAAACCGCACTCCGCCGTCCAGCGGTCGTACACCCCGTGCCCCGTCTCCACATCATGGTTGCCCACGGTGGCGGCGTCGTAGCCCATGCGGTTGAGGGCCCGGGCGCAGAGATGCGGCATGCTTGTGTCGACGAAATTGTAGTAATAGGCCGCCGGCTGTCCCTGCAGTATGTCGCCGTTGTCGAGCAGGATCACTTTGTCGGCCCCCTTGTCGCGTCGCAGGGCCGATACGTAGGTCTGCACGCGGCTCAGACCGCCTTCGCAGGGCCGGCGGTTGATGTAGTCGTAGGGCAGGTAGTTGCCGTGAATGTCGCTGGTGGCCACGATGTGAAGCCTGATGTCGGTCTGCGCCGGCGTAGTGGCGGGAGTGAGGAATATGGCCATGATGAGGAGGCGGATAAGTTTCATCGTCGCTGGTAGTCGGCAAAAGTGTAGGGCACGGCGTGCTTTTCGTCCGGGTCGTGACGCTCGGTGGCCGTCAGCAGCCATTCTGCCGTGTCGAAGTCGGGAAAGAAGGCGTCGGCCGCTTCGGGCGTGTCGTCGATATGTGTGAGATAGAGGCGCGATGCCAACGGCAGCGCTTCGGCATAGACACTCTCGCCGCCTATGACGAACACCTGTTCGTCGGCCCGGCAGGCGTCGAGCGCGTCGGTCAGCGAGGCGAAGGTCTCGGCGCCCTCGAAGGTGCGTCCGGCCTGCCTTGTGAGCACTATGTTGCGGCGCTGCGGCAAGGCGCCCTTGGGCAGCGACTCGAAGGTGCGGCGCCCCATGACGACGGTGTGTCCCGTGGTGAGCGCCTTGAAGCGCCGCAGGTCGGCGGGCAGGCGGTAGAGCAGCCGGTTGTCGTGCCCGATGGCACGGTTGCGCGCGAGGGCGCAGATGATATTGACCATGATGAGAGGGGGGATTAGTCGGGTGAAACGTGCGGTACGCCCCGTGCCTATACCGATACGGCGGCGGCGATGTGGGGCCAGGGGTCGTAGCCCTCGAGGCGGAAGTCCTCGTAGCGGAAGCCGAAGATGTCCTTCACCTCGGGGTTGAGCACCATGCGCGGCAAGGGCCGCGGCGTGCGCGTGAGTTGCAGGTGCGCCTGCTCCAGATGGTTGAGGTAGAGGTGCGTGTCGCCCGTGGTGTGGACGAACTCGCCCGGTTCGAGACCGCACATCTGCGCCGTCATGAGCAGCAGCAGGGCGTAGCTGGCTATGTTGAAGGGTACGCCGAGGAAGGTGTCGGCCGAGCGCTGGTAGAGCTGTAGCGAGAGGCGGCCGTCGGCCACGTAGAACTGGAAGAGCAGGTGGCAGGGCGGCAGGTTCATCACCCCGAGGTCCGCCACGTTCCAGGCCGACACGATGATGCGGCGCGAGTCGGGCGTCTCCCTGATCTGCCGCACCGCCTCGGCTATCTGGTCGATGTGTCCGCCGGCATAGTCGGGCCACGAGCGCCACTGGTAGCCGTAGATGTGTCCCAGTTCGCCCTGTTCGTCGGCCCATTCGTTCCATATTCTCACGCCGTTGTCCTGAAGGTATTTCACGTTCGTGTCGCCGCGCAGAAACCAGAGCAGTTCGTGGATGATGCTCTTCAGATGGAGCTTTTTGGTGGTGAGCAGGGGGAAACCCTGCGAGAGGTCGAAGCGCATCTGGTGGCCGAAGATACTCTTCGTGCCCGTACCCGTGCGGTCGGTCTTGGTGTGTCCCTTGTCGAGGACTTCCTGCAGGAGTTGGAGATATTGTTGCATATTTTCTTTTTTTAGTCGTCGGATGTCGATGGCGGGCAGGCAGCCGGAGAGTGGGACGGCGTGCCACAAAAGTGGGAGGCGGTGCCGCAAAAGTGGCAAGGCGTGCCACTCTTGCGCCGCCGGCTGCCCGGGCGTCTTCAGCTCTTGAAGGGTTTGCGCCACGTGCAGCCCTCCTTCCAGCGCGAGCAGCCGTAGGCCGTGCGGCCCTTGATGACCTTGCCCTGTCCGCATGCCGGACACGCGCTGCCGGCCCGGATGCGCCGCGGCTTGGGGCCTGCCGGTTCCTCCGCCGCCTGTTCGGCCCGGAGCGCGGCCTGCAGTCTGGGCGGCAGCGTGCGCGCGGCGTCGGGGGCGGTGTCGACGCGGCGGTTCTCGTTGTCGGCCAGCACCTGCCGCACGATGTCGGACACCATGTCCTTCAGTTCGCCTATAAACTGCGGGGCGCTGTAGCCGCCGTGCTCTATGAGCCGCAGTTTGCGCTCCCATATTCCCGTCAGTTCGGCACTCTTGAGCAGTTCTTCCTTAATGATGCCGATGAGCGCGACGCCCGTAGGCGTTGCCAGAAGCGTCTTGCGCTGCCGGCGGATATAGTTGCGGCGGAAAAGCGTCTCGATGATGGCGGCGCGCGTAGAGGGACGGCCTATTCCGTTCTCCTTCAGAGCGTCGCGAAGCTCCTCGTTGTCGACGGTGCGTCCCGCCGTCTCCATGGCCCGTAGCAGTGTGGCTTCGGTGTAGGGCTTTGGAGGTTGCGTCATCTTTTGCGCGAGGTCCGGGCGGTGGGGGCCGCTTTCGCCCTTTACGAACTCCGGCAGGGTGCGCTCCTCGTCGGCCGCCTTCGCCTCGTCGGTGTCGGCCGCCGCGGCGTGTGCACCGCCCTTGCCGAAGACCACGCGCCACCCCGGTTCGAGTATCTGCTTGCCCGTGGCCTTGAAGGGCACCTCGGCGGCTTCGCCCAGCACGGTGGTCGTGGCGAAGCGGCAGTCGGCGTAGAACACGGCGATGAAGCGCCGCGCCACGAGGTCGTAGACATTGCGCTCCATGTCGGTCAGGGCGTTGGCGGCCACGCCGGTGGGGATGATGGCGTGGTGGTCGGTGACCTTGGAGGAGTCGAATACCTTCTTGCTCTTGCGCAGTTTCTCGCCGCGCAGGGGCGTGAGGAGGTCGCCGTACTGTCCGGCCATGCCGTTGAGAATCTGCTTGCACTTGGGATAGATGTCGTCGCTCAGGTAGGTCGTGTCCACGCGCGGATAGGTCGTCACCTTCTTTTCGTAGAGCGCCTGGATGAGCTGCAGCGTCTGGTCGGCCGAGTAGCCGAACTTCTTGTTGCACTCCACCTGCAGCGAGGTGAGGTCGAAGAGGCGCGGCGGCGCCTCGGTGCCGTTCTTGCGGCTCACGGCGCTGACGCTGAAGGGCGCCTCGCTGATGCGCTCCAGGGCGGCGCGTCCCTCCTCCTCGGTGGTGAAGCCGCGGCGTGCGGCGGCGCCCTTCCGGCCCGTGGCGTCGTCGGCCGCCGGGGCGTCCGCGTCGTCGGTGACGGCGGTGAAGGTCGTGTCGCGGTAGGTCGTGGTGAGCACCCAGTAAGGCTCGGGCCTGAAGTTCTCTATCTCCTGCTGCCGGCGCACGATGAGCGCGAGCGTAGGCGTCTGCACGCGGCCGATGGACAAGGGCGTGCTGCCCCTTTCGCGGCTGCCGTACTTGATGGTGTATAGCCGGGTGGCGTTCATGCCCAGCAGCCAGTCGCCGATGGCGCGGCACAGTCCGGCCTCGTAGAGCGACTTGTAGGCCTCCTGCTCCTTCAGGGCGGCGAAACCCTCGCGGATGGCCTCTTCGGTGAGCGACGAGATCCACAGGCGGCGGACGGGGCAGCGCGCCCCTGCCTTCTGCATCACCCAGCGCTGGATGAGTTCGCCCTCCTGGCCGGCATCGCCGCAGTTGACGATGCTGTCGGCCTGCTGCATGAGGCGCTGTATGACGGCGAACTGCCGCTCCACGCCCTTGTCGCTCTTGAGGCGTATGCCGAAGCGCTCGGGCACCATGGGAAGGGCACCGAGGCTCCAGCGCTTCCAGTCGGGGCGGTAGTCCTCCGGATACTTGAGTTCGCAGAGGTGGCCGAAGGTCCATGTCACCTGGTATCCGTTGCCCTCGAGGTATCCCTCGCGGCTTTGTGTGGCTCCGAGCACGTGGGCGATGTCGCGGGCCACGCTCGGTTTCTCTGCGATGCAAACTATCATGTCGTTGGTCGGTGTAGGTTGAAGGGTGTAGGATGGTGCGGGCGGCGCGGGCGTGTCAGGGCACGGCGTCGAAGCGCAGCGTGTCGGCGTGGAAGCGCAGGCCTCCGGCGCTGAAGAGCCGCCCGATGGTGCCGTCGGCCGCGAGGGCGGCCGGCGTTCCCTCGGCCAGTCCGTCGGGCGAGAGCACCCACAGGCGTTCTGTGAGACGGAAGGCCAGTTCGAGGTCGTGGGTGGAGTAGAGCACGGCCTTGCCCTGACGGCGGGCCAGGCGGGCGAGCAGCCGGAGCGTCTGCACCTTGGCCGGGAAGTCGAGAAAGGCCGTCGGCTCGTCGAGCAGTATGGCCGGCGTCTGCTGCGCGAGGGCCTTGGCTATCATCACGCGCTGCCGTTCGCCGTCGCTCAGGGTGCCGAGACTGCGGCCGGCCAGTGGGGCGGCGCCGGCCAGTTCGAGGGCCTCGTCCACCACGGCGCGGTCGGCCGCCGAGAGGCGTCCGCCGAGGCCTGTGTAGGGCATGCGCCCCATGGCCGCCACCTCGCGCGCCGTCAGTGCGGGGCAGTCGGGGCGCGCGGTGAGCACTACGGCCACCGTGCGCGCCAGAAGGCCCGGCGGACAGTCGGCCAGCCGGCGCCCCTGCCACAGGGCCGTTCCCGCAAGCGGCCTCTGCAGGCCCGCAAGCGTGCGCAGCAGCGTACTCTTGCCCGCGCCGTTGACGCCGATAAGGGCCGTGACCCCCGCGCACGGCAGCGTGGCGTTGAGGCCGGCCGACACGACGCGCGCAGTGCGTCCTGTGCGGTAGCCGGTGGTGAGGGCTGAAAGGCGGAGTAGGGGTTCGCTCATATCCGGCAAAGTTACGCTTTTTTTATGGAAGGGGCAAAGCCCCGCGCCAACTCTCGCGGCCGGCCGGCGGCACGGCGGGGGCGCGACGCGGTGCCGGCGGCCGGCACGACACCGGTGAAGCGGAACGGTGCGGCGCGGCGGAAACCGAAAAACAGAACAATTTCGGGCGCCTTGTAAGTGCTTGTAAAACAAGATGCTGCCGGAAGACCGAAAACCATTACTTGGATTTTCAAAAAGCACTTACTCGTGTAAAAAATCCAAGTAGTGCTTTTCGCGCTTCCAATAAGTGGATTTGAAAAACGGAACAATGGAACAATGCCGCCGCGGCCTCGGCCACGCACACCCGGCGGCGCGGCAGTCGCAAGGCGCCGCTTTTTTTTGAACAGGCGTTGCAAAAAAGCTTGAAAAAACTTTTCTATCTCAAAAGGATAGGATATTTTTGCAAAAGCATTTCATGAAGCGCGGCCGAAAGTTGGGGAAATATGCAGGGCATACGGCGCCGGTCCGCGGAGAATTATAAACAGAATCTGAAAAACAATAGCTTATGAACAAAAAGACTTTACTCTTTTCCATCTTTATGTGCACGCTGCCCGTAGTGCAGTCTTGCTCGTCCGACGCCGACGCCCTGGACGAGGCAAACCTCGTACTGCCCGTGGCGCCCGCCGGTCAGGAACCCGACGCCGCCTACTATCCCAAGGATGACGGCGCACCCGCATTGCCGCGCGAGGCGGCCGACGCTCTTGCGGCCCTCATGGAAAACATACACCCCAACATGGCGCTGGAAAAGGGGGAACTGCAGATTACGGACGAACAATTGGCAGAGATAAAGACCTTCGTCGACGCCAATCTCGCCAAGGCCACTGTGCGCGAAACGTATCTGGCTGTCTTCAACTGGCTGATCACCAATCTTACTTATGTATATCAAGGCACGGCTTATGTGGATCCTTATGATGTGTTTATTAATAAGCGGTGCGTTTGTCAGGGGTATGCCAATCTGTTGAAGGCTATGCTTCTGACTCAGGGTATCCCTACTTTTACCGTCAACGGCTATCTGGGTGATATAGGTGCGCACGCCTGGGCTTATACCAACCTCGACGGTGAGTGGTGGGTGAGCGATCCTACCAACGGCATGCACTTCCGTATGAGTGACTTGGACAACTACCGTAGAAAACTTATTCCCCTGCGCACGGAGCTGACCCTCTTCGAGGATGACTATTGCACCTACAACTATACGGACGGTCGCCTCAACGTGGCCTCGGTGAAGCCCGGTACGGGCGATGTGCTCGTGGTGCCCTTCAGTGCCGGCGGCTATCGTGTGACGAGCTTCGCCCCCAACACGCCGCTGCCCGAAAACTACAAGACCGTCTACCTGAGCGCTTGCATCACCGATTTCGGACAGTCTCTCAATCTGACTGCCGGAAACACGGTCAACGTGGAGAATATTTTCATCGACCCCGCCAACACCGAGTTTGAGGTGTACAAGGGTATCGTATACCGCAAATATCAGGACGAACCCTACTTCGTGCCCGCCGGCGCCCACCGCGTGGAGCTCCGCCCCATGAAGTGCGTCGGCAAGAACACGCTGGTGGATCTTCCCTATGTGGAAGAGGTGGTTATCGCCGATGGAACGACCGAAGTGGAGTCCTATGCCATAGAAAACTGCCCTTCGCTCAAGCGTGTGTACGTGCCCGAGTCTGTGACGGTATTCCCCGCCGACGCGGTGTACAGATGTCCCGCCGATGTTGAGATCATTCGCGGATCGACCGGTATCGGCCACATCCGTCTGTAAGACCCGACCCGCCGTCATCGCCGCGGCAGCCAAAAAAGCGGGCTTTCGCTTGGCCTGTCCGCGGCCTTGTGCTAACTTTGCACTCTCAAAGAAATAAAGACCGGAGCGGCCTGGGCCGCTCCGGCCCTATTGTAGAAAATATTTAGCCACATAAAATATGTCCGGAACAAAACCAATCAAAACGGCCCTCGTCTCCGTTTTCCACAAAGACGGCCTTGAAGAAATACTCGAAAAGTTGCACGCCGCCGGTGTGCAGTTCCTCTCGACCGGCGGTACGCAGCAGTTCATAGAATCGCTCGGCTATCCCTGCCGCAAAGTAGAGGATGTGACCTCTTACCCCTCCATTCTCGGCGGACGCGTGAAGACGCTCCATCCCAAAGTGTTCGGCGGCATACTCGGCCGCCGCGCCCTCGAAGCCGACCGGGAGCAGATGGCACACTACGACATTCCGGAGATAGACCTCGTCATCGTCGATCTCTATCCCTTTGAGCAGACCGTGGCCAGCGGCGCTTCCGAGGCCGATATCATCGAGAAAATCGACATAGGCGGCATTTCGCTCATACGCGCCGGCGCCAAAAACTTCAACGATGTGGTTATCGTGCCCTCCAAGGCGGAGTATCCTCTGCTGCTCGACATCCTCAACCGGCAGGGTGCGCAGACCGGGCTCGCCGACCGGCGCCTGCTGGCAGAGCGCGCCTTCGGTGTGTCGAGCCATTACGACACGGCCATACACGAGTGGTTCGCGCGCCGATAATGCAGCTTCGGACGCCAAGGACGCAGTTTGCACATTATTATATATAAGTAAGAGCATACAGAAGAATAAATGGGAAAGTTCTCTAAACTATTTTCCTTCACGCAGGATCTTGCCATCGACCTCGGAACGGCCAACACCATTATCATCAGCAATGGCGAGATTATCGTGGACGAACCCTCCGTGGTGGCCCTCGACCGCCACAGTGAAAAAATGATAGCGGTGGGAGGACCGGCAAAGCGTATGTACGAGAAGACTAACGAGAACATACGTGTCATAAGACCGTTGCGCGACGGCGTCATCGCCGACTTCAACGCCTGCGAGCAGATGATGCGCGGACTCATCAAGAAGGTGCACAGCGGCAAGCGGCTCTTCTCGCCCTCGCTGCGCATGGTCATCGGCGTGCCCTCGGGCTCGACCGAGGTAGAGCTCCGTGCCGTGCGCGACTCGGCCGAACATGCCGGCGGCCGCGACATATACCTTCTCTACGAACCCATGGCCGCGGCCATAGGTGTGGGTATCGACGTGAACGCCCCCGAGGGTAATATGGTCGTCGACATAGGCGGCGGAACCACCGAGATTGCCGTCATATCGCTCGGAGGTATCGTGGCCAACAATTCCATCAAGATGGCGGGCGATGTCTTTACCGCCGACATTCGCGAATACATGAGCCGGCAGCACAACATGCGGGTGAGCGAACGAATGGCCGAGCGCATCAAGATACATGTGGGTTCGGCGCTCACAGACCTCGGTGCCGACGCGCCCGAAGACTACGTGGTGAAGGCGCCTAACCGCATCACGACAATGCCGATGCAGGTGCCCGTGTGCTATCAGGAGATAGCCCACTGCCTCGAAAAGTCGGTGGCAAGAATGGAACACGGCATCATCGACGCGCTTGAGAAGACGCCGCCCGAACTCTACGCCGACATCGTGGACAACGGCATATATCTCACCGGCGGAGGCGCCCTCCTGCGCGGCCTCGACCGGCGCCTGACCGACAAGATAGGCATTCCCTTCCACGTGGCCGAGGAACCGTTGCTCTGTGTGGCCCGGGGAACGGGCATCGCCTTGAAGAATGTGGACAAGTTTACCTTCCTGATGCGATAAAACCTGTGGCGCGCCGCGGCGCAGTAGCCGCGACGCAGCCGCGCCCTATCGCCGATTCTACGGCCGGAGATGTATTTCCTTCTCGAATTCATACGCAAATATTATTACGTACTGCTCTTTCTCGTGCTTGAAGGGGTGAGTTTCCTGTTGCTCTTCCGCTTCAACAACTATCAGGGCAGCGTGTGGTTTTCCGCGGCCAACTCCGCAGTGGCCGAGGTGAACCGCCGTTACTCCGATGTGATGTCGTATCTCGACCTTAAGGAAGTCAACCGGCATCTGACCGACGAGAATCTGCGCCTGCAGCTTGAGGCGGACCGCCTGCGCGAAGCCTTGTACGAGACTGCGCGCGACACCTCGCATACCGAGCGGGTGGTGCGCCGCCTGCTTGAGAACTACCGGCTTGTACCGGCCGAGGTGGTGTCGAACTCGAAGGAGCGCGCCGACAACTACCTTGTAATAGACCGCGGTACAGCCGACGGCGTGGCGCCCGAGATGGGCGTCGTGGGCGGAGGCGGTGCTGTCGGCATCGTCTACCTGGCCGGCCCGCATCACTCTTTGGTCATACCCTTGACCAATAAGAAGTCGAGCGTCAGTTGCCGCGTGCGCGGACAGCGCTACTTCGGCTACCTGCAGTGGGACGGGCGGAACATGCACGTTGCCAGTCTCGACGATATACCGCGTTATGCCAGAGTGAAAGTCGGCGATGTTGTCGAGACGAGCGGTTACTCTGCCGTCTTTCCACCGGGTATATTTGTGGGCCGGATAGCCGGTATCGGCAATTCGGCCGACGGACAGTCGTACAGGCTTACCGTCAACCTTGGGACGGACTTTTCCAATATTCGCGATGTCAACGTGATAATTACGCCCTATAAGGCAGAGATTGACACCCTGCGCGCTACAGCTCAGAAGGAGTTGCCGCCGGCCGAAGGGATGTGATTCTTATGCTCCGGCGTCTGCCGCACTACCGGCGGCGTCTGCTTGGCGGCTTCCCGCTATAGCTCCGGCGCCTTCCGCGCCTTCCGCACGGTCTTGTGCCTTTATCGTCTTAACCATCAAACCGTTTCAGAACGATGCTTCAGACAATCCTCTCCCGCCTCGGCTGGTTCGTCCTGCTGATGTTCCTGCAGGTGTTGGTATTCAATCATATACATATTCTGGGGTATGCCACCCCGATGCCCTACGTTTACCTGCTGTTGATATTGGCCGACACCACGCCGCGCTGGGTCTACGTGGTGACGGGCTTCGCTTTGGGGCTCTGCATAGACCTCTTCACCAACACGCCGGGAATGGCAGCCGCTTCGCTCTGCGCCTGCGGACTGCTGGTTCCCGTCCTGCTCAAGGTATTCCGGCCCAAGGACACGGCTGACGAGGAAATAGTCCCCTCCGTACGGAGCATGGAGTGGGGAGGATTTCTGCGCTTCGCCTTCTGCGCGGTCTTGCTCCACTGCACCTTCTTTTTCCTGATCGAGGCCTTCTCCGTAGAGCAGTGGCGTGTCCTGCTGGCCAACATCGGCGGAAGCACCGTGCTGACGCTGCTGGCCATAGCCGGCTTCGAACTTATCACGGCGCGCAAACGGCGCTGAGCTCCCGGACAGTTGCGGCAGCTGCTCCGCGCGCCGCTGTCCGCCGTTGTCGCGCTCCGGCACCTTGCCTTCCGCTTACCGTGCTACGTAGAGTTACTGTAATCCTAAGAAATATGCTTCATAGTCTACCGAAATGTCCGGTGAAATGAATTTCTCCAACCGGAAGTTTGTGATTTCCGGCATCGTCATCGTAGTGGTCATCATCTACCTGCTGCGCCTCTTCACATTGCAGCTGATGAGCGACGATTACAAGAAGAACGCCGACTCCAACGCCTTCCGCAAAGACATACAGCTTCCCTCGCGCGGCCTCATTCTCGACCGCGAGGGCCGCCTGCTCGTATACAACGAGGCCTCTTACAATATCATGGTCGTCATGAACGACCAGATAGGCGTCGACACCCTCGAGTTCTGCAAAATGATGGGCTTCACGCCCGAAGACTACGTAAGGAAGATGGCGGAAATCAAGGCGCGGCCCACCTATTCCCGCTATACGCCGCAACTCTTCATGGCCCAGATACCCGCCGAGGAGTTCTCCGTGTTGCGCGAGAAACTCTACCGTTTCCGCGGATTCTCCGTACAGAAACGTGCCATACGCCGCTACACTTCCGGCATAGCCGCCCACATACTGGGCGATGTGGGCGAGGTAAGCGACGCCGACATCGCCGAAGACAGCTACTATCAGGGCGGCGACTACATAGGCAAGCTCGGCGTGGAGCGTTCCTACGAGAAAGAACTGCGCGGCGAGAAAGGAATGCGCATCATGCTGCGCGATGTACACGGCCGCACGCAGGGCCGCTACAAGAACGGGCAGTATGACAAAGCCCCCGTGCCCGGCAAAGACATCACCCTCAGCATCGACATGGACCTGCAGCGTCTTGCCGAACGGCTGCTCGAGGGAAAGCTCGGCGCCATAGTGGCCATCGAGCCGTCGACCGGCGAAATACTCTGCATGGTCTCGTCGCCTTCCTACGACCCGCGCCTCATGACGGGCCGCGACCGCGGAAAGTATCACCTGCAGCTCCAGCGCGACCCTATGAAGCCGCTGCTCAACCGCGCCATCATGGGTATGTATCCTCCCGGCTCTACTTTCAAGATAACCCAGGCCCTTCTCGGTCTGCAGGAAGGCAGCATCACGCCCGACATCGCCTTTCCCTGTCACCACGGCTTCAATTACAAGGGCCTGCACCTCGGTTGCCACGGCCATGCCTCGCCCATCAACCTCGTGCCCGCCGTAGGCACCTCGTGCAACGCCTACTTCTGCTGGAATCTTTACCGTATGTTCAACGACCGCCAGCGCTTCCGCTCCACGCAGGAGGCCATGACGCGCTGGAAAGACCATCTCGTGGCCATGGGCTTCGGCTATAAGCTGGGCGTGGACCTGCCCGGCGAGAAACGCGGCATGATACCTAATGCCAAGTACTACGACGACCACTACAAGGGCGCCTGGAACGCGCTGACCGTCATATCCATCTCTATCGGCCAGGGCGAGGTGACGGCCACCCCCCTGCAAATAGCCAACCTAGCCGCCACCGTGGCCAACCGCGGCCACTATTACGTGCCCCACGTGGTACGCCAAGTGGCCGGCAGCCGCCTCGACTCGCTCTACACCACGCCGCGGCGCACCATGGTCGACCGCCGCTGGTACAACTACGCCGTGGCCGGCATGCGGCGCGCCGTCACCTCCGGCACGTGCCATGCCGCCGCCCTGCCCGGCATAGAGGTGTGCGGCAAGACTGGCACGGCCCAGAACCGCGGCCACGACCACAGCGCCTTCATGGGCTTCGCGCCGATGAACGAGCCGCGCATCGCCGTGGCGGCCTACGTGGAGAACGGCGGTTTCGGCGCCGTGTACGGCGTGCCCGTCGGTGCCCTCATCATGGAACAGTATCTCAACGGAAAGCTCTCGCCCGCCTCCGAGAAGAAGGCCGAGACCATACAGCACAAACGCATCGCCTATGGAGACTATGTCAGATAAAGGAAGCCGCTATCCCGTGTTCCGCGCCGACTGGGTAGTGGTGTTGATATACCTCGCGCTCCTCGTCTTCGGCTGGCTGAGCATCTGCGGCGCCATCCACGAGGTGGGCGACACCGACTTCCTGAGCTGGCAGTCGCGCACGGGCAAGCAGCTCGTGTGGATAGGCCTGTCGCTCGGCCTCGGTTTCGTGCTCCTCATGATAGACGACCGCTATTTCGACTCCTTTGCCGATTTCATCTATTGGGTGTTCATGGTCATCCTGCTCGTAACGCCCTTTGTCGCCAAGAACATCAAAGGCTCCCACTCCTGGATAAGTCTCGGCCCCGTGAGCCTGCAGCCCGCCGAGTTCGCCAAGTGCGCCACCGCCCTGGCTTTGGCCAAACTTGTGGGCGCCTACGGCTTTACGCTCGACAAGATGCGCAACTGCCTCAAGGCCGCCGCCGTGGTGATGCTCCCCGTGCTGCTCATCGTGCTCCAGCGCGAAACCGGCTCGGCCCTTGTCTTCCTCGCCTTCTTCCTCATGTTCTACCGCGAGGGCATGTCCGGCAGCTTCCTCTTCAGCGCCGTGGCCGCCGTGGCCTATTTCGTCATAGGCATACGCTTCTCGGCCGTGCCCCTGCCCCACACCTCCGCTTCGGTGGGCGAGTTCACGGTGCTTGTGCTCATACAGATATTCACCGCCGGCATGGCCGCCGTCTATCTGCCCCGCACGCCCCATGCCCGGCGCCTGTCCCTCTGGGGACTGTCCGTCACGGCCGGCGCCCTGCTCTTCTCGCGCTTCGTCCTTCCCTTCGACGTGGCGTGGGCGCTCATAGCCTCCTGCGTGGGCATGGCCCTCTACCTCGGCTGGCAGGCCGCCGGCGAGCGGGCCGGCAAGTATGCCTTCATAGCCCTCTTCACCCTCGGCTCAACCGCCTTCCTCTATATGGCCGACTACGGCCTCAACCACGTGCTCGGCGACCATCAGCAGAAGCGCGTCAACGTGCTCCTCGGCATAGAGGAGAACATCACCGGCGCCGGCTACAATGTCAACCAGAGCAAGATAGCCATCGGCTCCGGCGGACTTGAGGGCAAAGGCTTCATGAACGGCACGCAGACCAAGCTCAAGTACGTGCCCGAGCAAGACACCGACTTCATCTTCTGCACCGTAGGCGAGGAGCAGGGCTTCATAGGCTCCGCTGCCGTGCTGCTCCTCTTCCTCGCGCTCATCCTGCGCCTCGTGTGGCTGAGCGAGCGGCAGCTCACCCGCTTCGGCCGCATCTACGGCTACTGCGTGCTGAGCATCTTCTTCTTCCATCTGCTCATCAACGTGGGCATGGTAATGGGCATCATGCCCGTCATAGGCATTCCGCTGCCCTTCTTCAGCTACGGCGGCTCCTCCCTTTGGGGCTTCACCCTGCTGCTCTTCATCTTTCTGCGCATCGACGCCGGCAACAAGGCCCGGATACACTGATCTGCCTGCCGCCGCACGAACAAAACGTAAAAATCCCTTTCAGACATCATGCGTCACTCCAATCCCGACAGGCTCCGCGCCCTGCTTTTCTTCCTGGCCGCCGTACTTCTCTTCGGCGCCATCGTCCTCCTCAAGCGCGGCACGGGCACTAGGCTCCCCGCCGCCGCATCGGACACCGCCGCGCCCGCCGCCGTGGCCCGCCCCGACACCTCCGTGGCGGCCGAGGTGAAAGATATTATCGCCGCCCCCGATACCGTTGCCGCCGCCCCTGCCGACTCCATAGGCCGCGACCGGCGGCCCGCCGCCGAGGCCGGCGCCGAAGACGGCTATTGGGACGGCTATCACGACGGCATAGCCCGTCGCGAACCCGACGACGGCGATGTGTCAAGCCGCTTCCCCACCGCCCGCGAGCGCGCCGCCTACGCCGAGAATTACACCGAAAACTATCATCGCGGCTACCGCGAGGGACGGCGCGGAGAACCCTCGCCCTCCCCCGATGCCGCGGCCGGCGAAAGGTAGCCCGTCGCATTTTAACACTTCTTGCTTTCGGGCGAAAAATATATTATCTTTGCATCGCCAGAGGGGGCAGTCCGCGCGGACTGCCCCTGTTTTTTGAGTTTTCGACCCGTTTCCGCTGAAAAATGCCCCTGTTCCGCGGTAAAATGCAAGTAACCTATTCATGAAAAGCATTACTTGCATTTCAAAAAGCACTACCTCCATTTCAAAATACATTACTTTCGTGTCCGGAATCGTCCGCACCAAACGTTGCCGAAGGTTAAATGTGTTAAATCCGTCCCCGCTTTCCCTTTCTCCGTCATCTGCGGCGTGCCGCAGGTCCGTCCGGCCTGTTTTTTTCTGCAAAAAGTGGGAAAGAAATTTGGGGTGTGCCGATTTTTGTGTAATTTTGCACCGTACTCACGCAATGTGCCTCGTAAAATGATCGGGGTAAGGTTGGGCGGGTGCATATGACATATATATGGAAAGGCGTTTGCTTAACGCTTGTTCTTGACGTTCTGAAATCTCGCAAATTTCAAGAAGATGTAGTCAGGGGCAATGCAGCAGGTAGATGTCACGTGGTATGATTTTTTATTATGCCTTGAAGTTCGTCAGCCCTCAGTGGCTCCCGTTCTTTGTATGTGCATACATAATTATCATAGTATTGCGTGGGCTTCTCGTGTTGCTTGTTCAACTACATCAGGTAATGCGAGAACCTCAGAACGTGGAATGGGCAACACAGCACAGATTCCCACGTTTTTTTGTATATACACGTTAGAGAAACCTTTACACCAAATTGCCGAATTCGGGGGATTTATAGGCATCATTAAATTACTCTATATAATGAAGAGGAAATTTATTAGTGCTCTCTTGTTCGGTGCATTATGTTTAACGCCGACAAGCACGTTTGTTTCTTGCTCGGACTACGATGACGACATCGAGAACCTGCAGAAGCAAATCACCACCAACGCTGCCACTCTCGAGGAACTGGCCAACGAGAAGCTCAGCAACGTGAAGGTGGAAATCGAATCCCTCAAGAGCGCTCAGGAGGGTCTTGAAGCCGCCTACAAGGAGGCCGACGAGGAAACCCGCAAGGCAAGCATAGCAGCCGCACAGGCCCTCGTCGACGAGGCTGTCAAGAACCTTGAGGCCGCCCTCCAGGCCGCCAACGAGCGTCTCGACGGACAGGCAGGCTCCATCGCCGCGCTCGTCGCCGCCGACGCCAAGCTCCAGGAAGGCATCGACAAGGCCGAGGCTCAGGCCAACCACGCCTACACCCTTGCCGAAGAGGCCCGCGCAACGGCCAACGGCAACAAGGAAGAGCTCGCCAAGCTCGCCGAAAGCCTCAAGAGCATCCGCGACGGACTTGCCGACCAGATCAACGTGCTCGGCGAAGATGTCAAGGCCCTCACCGGCCGCGTAGGTGCCCTCGAAGGCGCCCTCGCCGCTCAGGAGGCCGCCCTCACCGAACAGGGCAAGAAGGACGCCGAGCTCGAAAAGAGCATCGCCGACCTCAAGAAGGAAGTCGAAGCCAACAAGACCGCCCTCGAAACCCTCGTCAACAACAAGGTGCAGGAGGTGCTCGGCAAGATCGACGACGTGAAGACCAGCGTCTCCAATCTCGATGCCGCCTACAAGGCTGCCGACCTCGCTCTGCAGGGCCAGATCCAGAGTGTGCAGAACCAGATCAACGACACCGAGACCGGCCTCGCCGCTCTCTCTGCCAAGATCAACGCCGTTGAAGGACTTGTCAACGTGCTCTACTCCAACCTCTCGAACCTCATCACCGGCGTCATCTTCCAGGAGAGCCAGCTCGAGTTCGTGAAGGCACAGGTCGTAAGCAACGTTAACCCGTCGAGCATCCCCGGCCTGCAGTTCGCCGAGACCCGCAACGGCAAGACGACCGTATTCTTCCCCTACAAGGGTGCTAAAGATGTGCAGACGCTGACCGCCGGCAACTACAATGTGGAGAAGAACGGCGGCCTCATCTACGTGACCATCAACCCGACGAGCGTCAACTTCGACGAGAACGCCATCCTCAAACTCGAAAACAGTCTGCAGAACGGCCCCGTCACCGCTACGGGTAAGATCACTGCCGGCGTGCCCGAGACTTCTACCGGCCATCTCATCTCCCGCGCTACCGACGGCAACAAGAACGGTCTCTACGAGATGCGTCTGACCTATAATAACACCGACGAGACCAAGGCTCCCGCAGCGTTCGACAACGACTTCGCCGTGTACTCTTCGTACAAGTCGCGCGACAGCAAGGGCCAGGAGGTCGAGAAGAAGGTTTACTCCAAGTATGAGCTCAAACTGCAGCTGACTGACGCTACGGAGCAGACCTCTCCCCAGCTCGTGGCTGTGAATCCCGACGCCAACGCTCCTGCCGGTGTGGACTATCGCTTCACCAATCAGTCCCTCTCCGGCCGCTTCGACCTTCGTCCCGTAGCCGACAAGAACGGCAAGGAACCCAAGGTGTTCCGCAAGTATGTGGAGATTATCGGTGTGAAGGATACTCGTAACAATACGTTGACCGGTAACAACCTGACCGCTGCCATCAATGAAGTGACCGCTATGAACAGCGAGGCCCTCAACAAGGTATGGGAAGAGCCCGCCGGCAAGGCGCAGGATGTTGTGAACGAGCTCAACGGCTTCGACCGCATCACCATGACGGTTTCCGACAAATACAACGGCTACACCTTCACGCTCCGCTATTTCATCCAGAACTACAACGGTACGATCTATGCCGTCACCAAGACCGTCCTCTTCTCCAAGCCTCTCTTCGAGGAGCCCGGTATAGCCATCGAGCACACGCCCGTAAGTTCTGCCGACCAGGAGACGCCGCGCAATGGCAAGTCCGTATTCTTCGCCGAGGCCAAGTGCATCAACGGCTGCAACGAACTCTGGCGCAAGAACACCGCCAAGATCGAAGTTGTCAGCAACGAGGCTAAGATCAAGGCCGTGCAGTTCTACAACAGAGCTACGCCGCAAGGCATTGTAAGCAGTGCGACGGTCAACCTTTTCGATGCCGCTACGAGTACGTATAGTACCTCTGCCTTTGCAGCAGGTCTGAACGAGTCTACGGTAGGTTCCATCAAGGATATGACCATCGTTTACGATCCCGCCATGCTGGAAGTAGAGAAGGAGTACACCATCACGATCAATTCCTACGACCTCAACGGCAACCTCGTAAGCACTCTGCCCGTCAAGTTTATGATGAAGTATCCGACGGCACATGCCGATATGATCAGCCCGAACCCCGCTTACTTCTTGCCCTTCAACAAGGATCTGAAGGTTCTTAACGGCGAGACCTATACCGCTTGGGCTACTTATGACCACACCGCTCTGGATGCTTATTATGATGTGAGCGTAGGTTTCAACAAGCCTCACAATGATACTGAGGGCTGCTCGCTGCGCTTCGACCTCACGCCCGCTTCCAAGCCTTCTTACAACGTAGGCGGCGCCAACGCTCTCTATCGTCCCGTATCGACTTATCCGTTCGCTGGTACTGACTATAAGTTCCACGTTCCGACTAAGTCTGTTCTGAAAGGTCAGGAGCACATTTACGACATGCTCATCGGCATCCAGTACTTCGGTGTTCCCAGCTTGTGGTACGCTCCTGCTGCCCAGCCCTTCAAACTCGTCTACAAGTCGCCGCTGGCTTATGCCGACGTGAAGTTCGACAAGGAGGTATATACCATTGGTTATCCCGGTCGTCCTCTGACCATTAACGATGCCAATATATGGTCTGACGATCCTTCGTCTTCTTCCAAGCCCGTCAGCTTCACACAGGATGAGATCCAGTACTTCGGTACCGGCAAGAGCGTGATAGTCAACGGTACTTGCTCCGTAGAACTTGTCGACAAGCAGTTCCGCAGCTTGTTCCAGACCATTGAAGTGGACGGTGCTAATGGCAACGGTATCTACATCAAGACTTCGGAGGCTGTTGCCGGCGGTGTAGGTGCTATCACCACTGAGCCCATCACCTTCAAACTCGTTGTGAAGGACTTCTTCGGTAACACGATGGAGTATCCCTTCCAGGTGAAGGTTGACCCCAACACGACCAACAATTAATCCGAAAAATCAAACCGTTTCCTTGATTTTTATTGAAGGGGGAGGCCGGGTCCGTCCCGGTCTTCCCTTTCTTATCAAAACTCTGAAAAAGTCATGAAGTGTAAGATCATAGCAATGCTGTGCGCAGTGGCGGGCCTTATGGCATGTACCGGCGGAAAGGACAGCAAGAGCGAGATTGTCCGCGACACCGTGCCCGACTCCACCATGTATGTGGTGCTCGACGCGCACACCGCCGACTCGCTCTTTGTCACCAACGTGGAGACGAAAGGTCACCGCACTTTCGCCCACAAGGCTGCTGTCGACGGCGGAAAGGTGTACGGTTCGCTGACCGACGGCGACACCTTGGCCGTCGTTCCCGATTTCCACAAGCGTTCCGCCCTTTCGGTGGTCAATGTTTCCGAACTCGTGGGCCTTTGGTTCTACGAGAATGGCGGCGGCAACGGCCTGCGCCTTGCCTATGACGGCGTCGCTTGCGCCGTGGGCGAGTCCGACGGCGTGACGCTCACCACCTGGAAGGTAAAGAACGGCGCCTTCATCCTCTATTACGTGAAGAGCGACGGAAGCGACTACACCGAGCGTTCCGACACTTCGGCCATACGCCGCCTCGACGACACCCATTTTGTCTTTACCCTACGCGGCAAGTCGTACACCTGCGTCCGGGCCGACCGGCAACGCACTTCTGACTGACCGCGCACCTCGGGCGCCGCCATTGCGCCGTGTCCGGGAAGGCGTCCTGCTTGCAGGATGGTTAATACAAAAACTTCGTTTCTTAGTATATGCAGGAAAAGGACGGGCGGGAGCAGCGGCTCCTGTCGTCCTTTTCATTTTCTGTTTAGTGGTAGCGGCGAGTTCTCAGAAGTTGTCGGATGCGCTGTTTATGACGCTTAGCTAAATTTTGAATACTAAAATATGCCGTATATGTTTTTCCATTCAAAATTTAGCTGTTCCCTGGGATTTTTCCAGTCTTTATGACGGCGGTAGTTTTCCGGCAGTCGTTTCCTTTTATATTCCGACGGCGTTTGTTTGGTTACGGAAATCCGCGGATCTGGCGGGGTCTATTGAGGATAAAACGGAATGGTGGGAGATTTATCTGAAGGAAAAAGCCCGTTTCCTTATGAAACAAGTCGAAAAAAGTTATGCGGTGTTTTTTCTTTCATCGGCCCGCATCTTTCTCGAAGACAGGAATTTGTGCTGAAAGATATGTGCCCCGCGGCAGCCTTTCCGCGCCTTCATGACCTCGCGCGGCGCGGTGGAGCGGAGCGGGCGTGTGGTGGCGGGTTCCGCCGGCGGCGTGGTTGATGCGTGGGACGCTTGTATTGTGCTTTCAGACAGAATGTTGTAATGAAAGATATGCGTTGCCGTGCGCCGGAGGCGTATCGCTCGGCCGGCTGCGGTTGATTGGCGCGAAAAAGCACTACTTGGTGTTCGCAAAAGCATTACTTGGAATTTAAAATGCACTACTTGGAATTTGAAAAGCATTACTTGGTTTTTCCAAGGGCACCGGGCCGAGGCGGAGAAAGGGTAGGGCAGGGTGGAAAACAAAAAAGGAAGCCGGGAAAACCGGTTGGGCTTTCGCGGCTTCGGCCGTACTTTGCGTGAGCTTGTCGGGACGGACGGCATCGGCCCGTAAGGAAGCGTGACTGAACGGAACGGGGTGTCCCGGCAGACAATATCCTTCAGTGTATGATGTTGGTTGATAAATGCTTGCGCGTGAATGAAGGAATTTATCCAGTTATTGATTTTTTCGGGAAATGCAGTGTTTCTCCTTCATGAAGCGTGGGTCCGGCCGCAGCCCTTTACCGGCCGATGGGCTGGATCTTGGCGCGCACGGCCTTCGATATTTCCACGAACATATAGCCCTGGCGGTTGGCGCGTATGTCCTTCTCGTGCTTCAGATATTCGCGGTTGGCATATTCCTTCGACTTGCTGAAGGTCAGTTTCGACATCTCGCCCTGCGTGCGGCCCCGCATGGTGGAGTCGAGGCGCTCTTCGGGAAAATAGTCGTCGAGGTCGACATCGCCGATCATGGTGGTCTCGAGGAAAGTAAGGTCCTTCTGCTCCTTGTCGCGGTAGTAGCCCACGAACATGTGGCCGGGCATCTGCACGAGCACGGGGGTGATGTTGATGGCGCGCAGGAGCGAGGCGAAGAGCGTGCTGCCGTCCACGCAGTTGATCTGCGAGGCGTTGAGGGCGTCCTCGAAGGTGCGCACGCGCTGCGAGTAGACCACGTTGCTCGAGAGGCTGGTGTTCGACACCGAACTGTACTTGAAGTTGCGCTTCTGCAGTACGTGCCATAGGGCGTAGACCTGCTTGTCGACGGCCTCGGGCGTACCCGACTGGTAGCCGAGGAAGCGCCGCACGATGCGCGTGTTGAGGGCTTCGCGCAGCACCTTGTCGATCTGCGGGTTCTCCTCGTTCACGTAGGCGGCGAAGAAGAGGCGCGTGCTCACGAAACTGCGGTGCCCGTCGGCGTGCAGGGCATTGTAGCCCAGCAGACACTCGTTGATGCTGCGCACGGAGTAGGTGCGCGTGCGCTGTCCGAGCTTGCGGCCGTTCATCTCCACGTTGGCCACGATGTTCACCGGTTCGGCCTGCGTGTTGTCGCGCAGCGCGTCGTAGCGCCATAGTATGTCGGGATAGACGGTGTATTCGGTGCGCGCCTCGGGCAGTATGAACTCCGACACGGAGCGGGCGAAGAAGGGCGTCTCCTCCAGTTCCACGCGCACCACGCTGCCGGGGCGGCCCGACTTGAGGCGGATGGCGATGCACGACTTGGGGTTGCCCACGCAGGCGCCGTCGGCGGGGCGTATCACCTGCGCGTCGGTAGTGGCCACCGAGATGATGGCCGAGGGGAATATGTTGCCGCCCAGCTGGTCGGTGATGTCGAACTGCGGCGCTTCCGGCCGGCGCAGGTACCAGGCCAGGCCGATGCCCGCCAGCAGGAGCAGGGCCGCGGCCGCTACCACGCGCCGGTGGCGCGCGAGCAGGGCGAGGATGTTTCCTTTGTCGATGGCTGGAGTCATATTCATGCGGAGTGTGGGCGGAAGGGTTGTGCCGGCAGGGCGTCTTCGGGACTTAGAAAACCTCTACGGTGTACAGATAGAGCACGGCGGCGGGTATGGCCAGCAGGGCCGAGTCGAAGCGGTCGAGCATTCCGCCGTGTCCGGGCAGCAGGTTGCCGCTGTCCTTGATGCCGAGCTGCCGTTTGAAAAGGCTTTCGACCAGATCGCCCCACGTGCCGAACACGCAGACCGTCAGGCCCAGTCCGCACCAGTGTGCCCAGTCCATCACGCCGTATATGCGCCACAGGAGCGTGGCCGTGCCCACGCAGAGCAGTCCGCCGCCGATGCTGCCCACCCACGACTTGTTGGGCGACACGCGTTCGAAGAGTTTGGCGGGGAAGTAGCGGTGGAGCAGGCTGCCTACGCAGTAGGCGCCGGTGTCGCTGGTCCATAGGAAGAGGAATACCGACAGCGGCACGATGGCGAGATATTCCACGCGGCCGGCGTAGGCGCCGTACTGGAAAGCCAGCACGTTGAGCAGCGCGAAGGGCAGCGCCACGTAGAGCTGTCCGGCGAAGGCGTAGGCCCAGTTCTTGAGCGGGTCGGGCTTGCGGAGGTACAGCTCGCTGACGGGGAGATAGATGAGCGTCACGAGGTAGGGGATGAACACCCGCGGCTCGTGCACGCCCGTCACGTAGCCCGAGAAGTAATAGTAGAACGCGGCGAAGAGATAGGTGCCGCCCACGGTGCTGATGAGGCGGTTGACCGAGGCGCCGGCGTGGGCGTTTACGTTGCCGGCGTATTCCCAGAGCGTCAGGGCGGTGACGAGGGCGAAGAGCGCGGCGAAGGCGGCGTGGTGCCACAGGATGCAGCCGGTGAGCACCGTCACGAAGAGTGCGCCGGTCAGTGAGCGTAAGACAAGATTGTTCATGGCTGTTCTTTTTCAGGTTGGCCGGCGGGCGCGTCAGCGGGGTCGACTGGGAGCGCGGCCGGTTCGTCGGTTTCGGCGGCGGCGCTCTGTGCGGCCGCCTTCTGTTCTTCTTCCATTATCTCGTCGGCGCGGCTCTTCCAGGGGCGTTTGCCGAAGATGTTCTCCACATCCTCCGTGAAGATGACCTCGCGGTCCATGAGAATCTGCGCCAGCCGGCCGTGCTTCTCGGCGTTGTCGGCCAGAATCTGCCGCGCGCGGGCATACTGCTCGGCGATGAGTTTCTTCACCTCGGCGTCGATCTTCTCGGCCGTCTTCTCGGAGTAAGGTTTCGTGAAGTTGTATTCCTGGTTGTTGTAGTAGCAGAGGTTGGCCAGGTCGTCGCTCATGCCGAGATAGGCCACCATGCCGTAGGCGCGCTTGGTGACGCGTTCGAGGTCGTTGAGGGCGCCGCTCGAGATGTGTCCGGTGAAGAGCTCTTCGGCGGCGCGTCCGCCGAGTGTGGCGCAGATTTCGTCGAGCATCTGTTCCTTGGTGGTGATGCTGCGTTCCTCCGGCAGATACCATGCCGCTCCGAGCGCCTGTCCGCGCGGCACTATGGTCACCTTGACCAGCGGGTTGGCGTATTTGAGCATCCACGACACCGAGGCGTGGCCGGCTTCGTGCACGGCGATGGTGTGCTTTTCCTCCCGCGTCATGACCTTCGACTTCTTCTCCAGTCCGCCGATGATGCGGTCTACGGCGTCGAGGAAATCCTGTTTGCCCACTACGGGACGGTTGTGGCGTGCGGCGATGAGGGCCGCCTCGTTGCACACGTTGGCGATGTCGGCGCCCGAGAATCCCGGCGTCTGCCGTGCCAGGAAGTCGATGTCGAGATCCTTGTCGAGCTTGAGGGGCGCGAGGTGTACGTTGAATATGGCCACGCGCTCGGCCAGTTCGGGCAGGTCTACGTGTATCTGCCGGTCGAAGCGTCCGGCGCGGAGCAGGGCCGGGTCGAGTATTTCCACGCGGTTGGTGGCGGCCAGGATGATGACGCCCGAGTTGGAGCCGAAGCCGTCCATCTCGGTGAGCAGCTGGTTGAGCGTGTTTTCGCGCTCGTCATTGCCGCCGAAGGCCGGGTTCTTGCCGCGCGAGCGGCCCACGGCGTCTATCTCGTCGATGAAGATGATGCACGGCGCCTTCTCCTTGGCCTGGCGGAAGAGGTCGCGCACGCGGCTGGCGCCGACGCCGACGAACATCTCCACGAAGTCGCTGCCGGCCATCGAGAAGAAAGGCACGTCGGCCTCTCCGGCCACGGCCTTGGCCAGGAGCGTCTTACCCGTTCCCGGAGGGCCTACGAGCAGGGCTCCCTTGGGTATCTTGCCGCCCAGGTCGGTGTATTTCTTGGGGTTTTTCAGGAAGTCGACAATCTCCTGCACCTCCTGCTTGGCCCCTTCCTGTCCGGCCACATCCTTGAAGGTGACATGCGTGCCGCCCTGCCCCTTCTCGAAGAGGCGGGCCTTGCTCTTGCCCACGCCGAAGACGCCGCCGGCGCCGCCGCCGTTCGAGCCGCTCATGCGGCGCATCATGTAGAACCACAGTCCCACGAGCAGGAAGATGGGCAGCAGGCTGCTCAGCAGGCTGAGGAAGAAGCTGCTGGAGGTTTCGTAGGTGACGGGCACGCCGTGCTTGTCGAGCAGGGCGGTGAGGTTGGCGTCGGGCAGCGGGGGGCATTCGGTCGTGACGGTGGGCGTGTTGCCCGTCTTGTCGAGTCCCTGGCCGAAGATGCGGCGTATGTTCTCGCTCTCCGGCTTGAGTTTCATCACGGCCTTGTCCTCCGTCTTGTTGATGACGACCTCCTTGGCGTAGCCCTTCTCGAGATACTGGCGGAATACGGTGTAGTTCACCTCCTTCGAGGCGCTTCCCGGATTGTTCTGTCCTTGGAAGAACATGAAGCCGAGCCCTGCGATGATGGCTATGTAGAGCCAGTTGAGGTTGAAGCGCGGCATGTTGCCGTTCTTGTCCGGTTGTTTGTTGAGTTGTGGCATTTCTTGGTAGATGGGGTGAGGGGGTTAATAGTAGGGCCGCGGCGCGGCCCCGGTGCCGTATGTTCAGTCGAGGTCGGGCACTTCGCGCAGCGTGGCGTCGTCCCACAGGTGTTCCAGGTCGTAGTGGGCGCGCGTCTCCTCCACGAAGATGTGCACCATCACGTTGCCGTAGTCCATGGCCACCCACACCGCGTTGCCGCGGCCGGCGATGGCTGCGGGCCGTTCGCCGCCCTTCTTGCGGGCGAACTCCTCCACGCTGTCGGCCACGGCCTCTACCTGCTGCGGCGAGCCGCAGGTGCAGATGACGAAGCTGCGGCAGGGCGCGGTCTCTATGTGCGAGAGGTCGGCCACTACGATGCTGCGGCCCTTCTTTTCCTGTATGCCTTCGATGATATGGCTGACGAGTTGTTCGGTTGCGTTCATATTGTCGTTACTCTATGATGATGTTGTTTTTAGGATGTGCAAAGTTAAAATGAATATCCGATTGCGGCGCGCCGGGCGGTGCATAAATTCTTCTTTTTTGGACTTTTTAGGGAAAAACCGCGCCCCGCGGTGCGAAACGCCGCCGCGCGCCCGCTCCGCCGCCCGTGCCGGCCGCCGCGCCCCTTTGCCGGCCGCCGCGAAGGGGGCGACTTTAACGTATTTAACTTCCTGCAACGTTTCGGAGGCGGCTTTTTTGAAATGCAAGTAATGGATTTTCGCCGCGAAGTAACCTTTTTTAAAATGCAATACGTGGATTTCAAACTCCAAGTAGTGCTTTTCCGCCTTCCGTTACTTGCATTTTCGCCCGAAACAGGCCCCCGAGGCCCGATAAATAGGGGCAGACCGTGACGGCCTGCCCCTTTGCAAGTGCAAATATACGAAATTTTCAGCCCGAAAGCAAGAAGTGTTAAAATGCGCCGCGGCCTCAGACATTGGCCACCCGCATGATGTCGGCGAACACGCCCGCCGCCGTCACGTCCGCCCCCGCGCCGTAGCCCTGTATGAGCATGGGATACTCGCGGTAGCGCTCCGTGGTGAGCGATATGATGTTGTTCGAGCCTTCGAGGTCGTAGAACGGGTGTCCCTCGGGTATCTCGCGCAGGCCTACCGACGCCTTGCCGTCGGCCCACTGCGCCACGTAGCGCCAGCGCTTGTGTTCGGCCTCGAGGCGCCGGCGCTCCTGCTCGAAGGCCTCGTCGAGATCGGGCAGTCCGCGCCAGAAGGCCTCCACATCACCCTCGAAGAGCGCGGCCGGTATGAAGGCGCGGTTCTCCACCTCGTCCGTCTCGAGCCGGCTGCCGCTTTCGCGCGCCAGTATGACGAGCTTGCGCGTCACATCCTTGCCCGAGAGGTCCACGCGCGGGTCGGGCTCGCTGTAGCCGCTCTCCTGCGCCATGCGTACGGCCTGCGAGAGGCGCACCTCGGCCGAGAGCTTGTTGAACACGAAGTTGAGCGTGCCGCTCAGCACCGCTTCGATGCGCAGTACCCTGTCGCCCGAGGCGATGAGGTCGCCGATGGTGTTGATGACGGGCAGTCCGGCGCCCACGTTCGTCTCGAAGAGAAACTTCACGCCGCGCTCGCGGGCCGTGCGCTTCAGGCGGGCGTAGTCGTCGTAGGCGCCCGAGGCCGCTATCTTGTTGGCCGCCACCACCGACACGTTGTGCTCCAGCAGTTCGCCGTATTTGGCCGCCACTTCGGCACTGGCCGTGCAGTCCACGAAGACGGCGTTGGGGAAGTTCATGTCGATGATTTCGCGTACCATGCGCTCCACGCCGCCCTCGCCGCCGGCCTCCATGGCCTCGCGGTAGCGCGCTATGTCCAGCCCGTCGCGGTCGTAGGCCGCCCGCCGGCTGCCGCTCACGCCCACCAGGTTCACCTTCAGGCCGTGGGCGCGCATCAGTTCCTCGCGCTGCGCCGCGAGCTGCCGCAGCAGGCTGCCGCCCACCGTGCCCGTGCCGCAGAGAAAGAGGTTGAGCTCCTGATAGTCGCTCAGGAAGAAGCTGTTGTGCAGCACGTTGAGCGTCTTTTTCAGTTGTCGGCGCTCCACCACGAACGAGAGGTTCATCTCCGGCGCGCCGAGCGCCGTGGCATAGATGTTGATGCCGTTGCGGCCCAGTACGCTGAATATCTTGCCCGCTATGCCCTGCGCGCCCTTCATCTGCTGCCCTACGGCCGCCACGGTGGCCAGTCCCTCGGTGAGCAGGGTGGGGTTCATGGCGCCGTCGGCTATTTCGCGGCCGAATTCCTCGTCGAGCAGGCGGCGTGCCTCGAGGGCGTCGGGCGGCGTCATGCAGATGGACGTGCTCGTCTCCGAGGCCGTCTGGGCTACCATGAAGACGCTGATGCCGCCGGCGGCGAGCGTGGTGAATATGCGGCGGTTCACGCCGATTACGCCCACCATCGACGGGCCGCTCACGGTGACCATGCTCATCTCGTTGACCGACGAGATGCCGCGCACGGGGCGTTGCGAGGCCTCGACCTCGCGGCGTATCACGCTGCCGCCGGCCGAGGGGTTGAAGGTGTTTTTCACGTAGATGGGGATGTCGTGCGAGCACACCGGGAAGATGGTGGGCGGATATACGACCTTGGCGCCGAAGTTGCACAGCTCCATGGCCTCGCCGTAGGAGAGCTGCGGAATGGTGTAGGCCGAGGGGATGATGCGCGGGTCGGCCGTGAGAAAGCCGTCGACGTCCGTCCAAATCTCCAGGGCCTCGGCCTTCAGCGCCGCCGCCACGATGGCCGCGGTGTAGTCCGAACCGCCGCGGCCGAGGTTGGTCGTCACGCCGCTGTCACGGTCTGTAGCGATGAAGCCTCCCGCCACGGCCACGCCTTCTGGGTGGGGGAAGGTCTCGCGCACGAGGCGGTTGGTCGTCTCGAAGTCCACGATGCGGAGCCCCCCCTGGTCTACCGTCTTGATGAAGCGCCGCGAGTCGTAGTGGCGGGCGTCGGGCAGCAGGGCGGCGCAGATGAGCGACGAGAGCCGTTCGCCGTAGGCCACGATGGCGTCGGCCGTCTTCCGCGTGAGGTCCTGTATGAGATACACGCCGTGCAGGATGCTGCGCAGTTCGTCCATGAGGCCGTCGACCTGCCGCAGCAGCTCTTCCTGCCGTTCCGGGGCTATGACTTCGGCGATGAGGCGCTCGTGCCGCAGGGCCAGCGCGTCGGCCTCGGCCTGCCAGCCGCCGTCGCCGCCCGCCGCCTGGCGCGACATGGCGATGAGACGGTCGGTCACGCCGCCCAGGGCCGACACGATGACGATGACGGGCCGCGGCGCGGCCTCCACGATGTTTCTGACGCTTTCGATGCTTTTGGCCGTGCCCACGGAGGAGCCGCCGAACTTGAGTACTTTCATCCTTCTCGTATTGTTTGTGGCTCAGAGCCTTACTTTTTCTTTTACGCCCTTCGACTCGTTCTGCACACGGTCGAGCGCGGTGATGACATAGGTGTATTTCCTGCGGCCGTCCTCGTAGGGCAGGCGGAGCATGGTCTGCGGTGTGACGCAGAGCAGGTGCCGCGCGGAGGAGATGTCGGCCTTCTCGCCCTCGGCGAAGCGGTAGACGGCGTAGAAGCGGGCCTCGTCGAGCGCGGTGCGCGCCTTGGGCGCCGTCCAGAAGAGGTAGTAGCCGTCGGGCATCCACATGGCCTTGACGCGGCGCGGCTTGCGCGGCGCCTTGTCGTCGATGAAAGGCATGGCCGGCTGCAGGGCCGGTGTGGTGTGGTAGAGCTGCCGCAGGGCGGTGGCGTAGTGCCCCTCGTCGCGCACTACGGCGGCGGAGTACCACAGGCAGCTGCCTGCCACGCCCGGCAGGGAGCGCTGCAGCTGCATCTTGGCCGGCAGCTGGTTGACGGCGGGATTCTGCGGGTCGGCGGCCTTGACGGTGCGCTCCACATCCTGGCCGATGACGAGCGGGCGGCTGGCGGCGTGGCGCGCCCACCAGCGCACGAGGCGGTCGTAGTCGGCCGTGCGGTGGCCTATCTCCCAGTATATCTGCGGTACGGTGTAGTCCACCCACCCCTTGTCGATCCACAGCAGGATGTCGGCGTAGAGGTCGTCATAGTTCTGCAGTCCGCCCGTCTCGCTGCCGGGCACGCTGCTGCCGTCGCGCCGGTTGTGGTAGATGCCGAAGGGCGACACGCCGAACTTCACCCATGGCTTCACGGCCTTGATGCTGTCGGCGAGCATGCTGACGAAGCGGTTCACGTTGGCGCGCCGCCAGTCCGCGCGGTCGGTCATTCCGCCGTTGAAGCGGGCGAAGGTGGCGTCGTCGGGGATGCTGCGTCCCGCGGCGGGGTAGGGGTAGAAATAGTCGTCGATGTGCAGTCCGTCCACATCGTAGCGGCGCACGATGTCGGCGGCCACGCGGCAGATGTATTCGCGGTTTTCGGGCAGGCCGGGGTCGAAGATGAGCAGGCCGTCGTACTCGAACACGCGCTCGGGGTGCAGGCGGGCCGGATGGCGGGCGTCGAGCTGCGCCGTGCCTTTCGTCTTGGCGCGGAAGGGATTGATCCAGGCGTGCAGCTCCATGCCGCGGCGGTGACACTCGCCGACCATCCACGCCAGGGGGTCCCACAGCGGCGCGGGCGCCTGGCCCTGGCGGCCCGTGAGGAAGCGGCTCCAGGGCTCGTAGGGGCTGGCATACAGGGCGTCGGCCTCGCCGCGTACCTGGAACATGACGGTGTTCACCCCGCAGCGCTGCAGCTCGTCGAGCTGGTGCGTGAGGTTGGCCTGCATCTGGTCGCGGCTCATGCCCTGGAACTGGCCGTTGATGATTTGTATCCATGTGCCGCGGAACTCGCGTTTGGGGGCGGGCGCCACTTGTGCGGCCGAGGGCAGCACGAGGAGCGCGAGGAGGAGTAGGAGGATTTTGCGCATTATGCTATGTAAATGATAGTGTAAATAGGCATTTTGCCGGCAAAGGTAATGAGAAATGTTCAAAAAGTGCCCTTTCCGGCCGCAAAGTATGGCCATTTTTGCGCCGGCACCGCCTCTTTCGCCCCGCCGCGTCGCTGTCGAGCCGCGGAAGGCGGTGCGCGGAAAGTGGGAAGGCGTGCCACAAAAGTGGGAGGCGGTGCCACAAAAGTGGCAAGGCGTGCCACTCTTCGCTCACGGGCCGCGATGGCTATAAGGGCTATCAGGGCCATGACTTGTCCTTGCCGCGGCCGTGCCCGCGGGCGCTCCTCATTAAATATCGCCACGCGCGCGAACCCCCATGTCGTTTCTTTTTCGTAACTTCGCGCCCGAAAAAGTATAAAACGAATAAAACAGTCCGTTACAAAATGATGACAGCCAACGAAATCAGAGAATCGTACAAGAAATTCTTCGAGGGCAAGGGACACCTCATCGTGCCTTCGGCCCCCATGGTCATAAAGGACGACCCCACGCTCATGTTCACCAATGCCGGCATGAACCAGTGGAAGGACATCATCCTTGGCACGCGCGACCCGGAGCCCCGACGCCGCGCCGACTCGCAGAAGTGCCTCCGCGTGAGCGGCAAGCACAACGACCTGGAGGAAGTGGGCCACGACACGTATCACCACACCATGTTCGAGATGCTCGGCAACTGGAGCTTCGGCGACTACTTCAAGCAGGAAGCCATAGACTACGCCTGGGAATATCTCGTGGATGTGCTCCACCTCGACCCCGCCGACCTCTACGCCACCGTGTTCGAAGGCTCGCCCGAAGAGGGGCTGGGACGCGACGACGAGGCCGCCAGCATCTGGCTCCGCCACCTGCCCGCCGACCACATCATCAACGGCAACAAGCACGACAACTTCTGGGAAATGGGCGAGACCGGTCCCTGCGGCCCCTGCTCGGAGATACACCTCGACTCGCGCACGGCCGAAGAGAAGGCCAAGACGCCCGGCCGCGAACTCGTCAACAAGGACGACCCGCAGGTCATCGAGATATGGAACATCGTCTTCATGCAGTTCAACCGCAAGGCCGACAGCTCGCTCGAACCCCTCTCGATGAATGTCATAGACACCGGCATGGGCTTCGAGCGCCTTGTGCGCGCCCTGCAGGGCAAGAACTCCAACTACGATACCGATGTGTTCCAGCCCATCATACGCAAGATAGCCGAACTCTCGGGCTATGAGTACGGCAAGGAGGAGAAGGTCGATGTGGCCATGCGCGTCGTGGCCGACCACCTGCGCGCCATCGCCTTCTCCATAGCCGACGGCCAGCTCCCCTCGAACGCCAAGGCCGGCTACGTGATACGCCGTATCCTGCGCCGTGCCGTGCGCTACGCCTACACCTTCCTGGGACGCCGCGAGGCCTTCATGTACCAGCTCGTGCCCACGCTCGTGGCCGAGATGGGCGCCGCCTATCCCGAACTGCCCGCGCAGCAGCAGCTCATCACGCGCGTCATGCAGGAAGAAGAGGAGTCGTTCCTCCGCACCCTCGCCACGGGCATATCGATGCTCGAGGGCGTGATAGCCGAAACGCGCGCCGCCGGCCGCGAGGTAGTGGACGGCGCAAAGGCCTTCACGCTCTTCGACACCTACGGCTTCCCGCTCGACCTCACGCAGCTCATCTGCTCGGAACAGGGCCTCACGGTCGACGAGGCCGCCTTCGACGCCGAAATGCAGAAGCAGAAGGAGCGCGCCCGCAACGCCGCCGCCGTAGAGGCCGGCGACTGGGTGGTGCTGGCCGAGGGCGAGACGCAGTTCAAGGGCTGGGACTGCACCGAACACACCTGCCGCATCCTGCGCTACCGCCGCGTGCAGCAGAAGAAGCAGACCTACTACGAACTCGTACTCGACACGACGCCTTTCTACGCCGAGATGGGCGGACAGGTGGGCGACCGCGGCGTGCTCTGCAACGAGGAGGAGACCGTGGAGATATTCGACACCAAGCGCGAGAATAACCTCGCCATACACCTCACCCGCCAGTTGCCCGCCGACCCCGCGGCCGAATTCATGGCCTGCGTCGATGTGCCGGCGCGCCGCGGCAGCGAGGCCAACCACACCGCCACCCACCTGCTCGACCAGGCCCTGCGCGAAGTGCTCGGCACCCACGTGGAGCAGAAGGGCTCGCTCGTCACGCCCGACTACCTGCGCTTCGACTTCTCGCACTTCCAGAAAGTGACGCCCGAGGAGCTGCGCAGCGTGGAGCGCCTCGTCAACGCCCGCATCCGCGAGGACATCGCCCTCCAGGAGCACCGCGACATGCCCATGGAGGAGGCGCGCGAGCTCGGTGCCATCGCCCTCTTCGGCGAGAAGTACGGCGACCGCGTGCGCGTAGTGCAGTTCGGCGGCAGCGTAGAGCTCTGCGGCGGCTGCCACGCCCGCAGCACCGGCCGTCTCGGCCTTTTCCGCATTGTGAGCGAGAGCAGTGTGGCCGCCGGCGTGCGCCGCATCGAGGCCATTACCGGCGAGGCCGCCGAGGAGAGCGTCTATGCGCAGAATGACCGGATGGAGAGTCTGCGCACCTTCTTCAACAACGCCAAGGACCTCACCGCCGCCATACGCAAGACCATCGAGGAAAACGACGGACTGCGCCGGCAGGTGGAGGAATACGTGAAGAAGGGCGTGGCCGAGCTCCGCGAGCGTCTCGTGGCCTCGGCCGTGGAGCGCGACGGCGGCGTGAAGCTCGTCAAGGCGGTCATCCCGACCAACATCGCGCCCGACGCCGTGAAGGACCTCGCCTTCCAGATCTCGGGCATGCTCCCCGAAAATATGTTCTGCGTGCTCGGCAGCAGCCATGAGGGCAAACCGCTCCTCACCGTAATGATCAGCAAGAACCTCGTGGAGGGCCGCTCGCTCAACGCCGGCAGCATCGTGCGCGAGGCCGCGCGTCTCATCAAGGGCGGCGGCGGCGGCGCACCCCACTTCGCCACGGCCGGCGGAAAGGATGTGTCCGGACTCGAGGCCGCCGTCGGGAAGGTGCTCGAGGTGGCCGGCATCTGACGCCGGAGGGCTACACATATTATATAATAGGAGGAAACTCGTCCGGGCTTCCTCCTGTTATATAAAAAAGTGTGCAACGGCTTTCTGCGGTATGTGAAAAATGCTTTCCGGCAGGGAGTGTTAAACAATTATTAGCGATAATCCTGCAAACGCTTCGCCGAAAATGGATTACCTTTGTCTGTGTTAAAAAAAGGCATTGCGCCCCTGTGGCGGCGGTGCTTCCGTCAAACCCTAAAAACATATCGGCATGAAGAAAATCCTACTCCTGATGTTTGTGGCCCTTGCCGCTCTCGGCGCACAGGCACAACGCACCCCCCACGCCATAGGCGCTCACTTCGGCGGTTCCACCATGGACTTCGAATACCAGTACCACTTCAACAAAAAGAACTTCCTCGACGTGACGGCCGGCGTGTTCGACCTCGACGACGGCTTCTCGCTTCAGGCCGTCTACAACTGGAACATCAAGCAGTGGCCGTCGTGGACGCCCCGCTTCGCCACCTGGAAGTTCTGGGGCGGTTTCGGCGGCGGTCTCGGCTACTATGATGACGGCGACCACCACGACGGTTTCTTCCTCGGCCCGGTGGGCACACTCGGCTTCGGTTTCACGCTCAAGGACATCCCCCTCACCTTCGGCATCGACTACCGGCCCATGATAGCCGTCAACCTGGGCGACGATTTCCGGCTCATCGACTCGGGCTTCAAGAACTTGGGCGTGACGCTCACCTACCGCTTCTGATCCGTCGGCCGCAGGCCGTGCGGACTGTACTTATTGAAGAAACAACACAAAATACTAATTTCCACATAATGGTTAAAATCACGAAAGAGGCCGCCTTGCTCTATCACTCGCAGGGCAAGCCCGGAAAGATCGAGGTCGTACCGACCAAACCCTACAGTACGCAGACCGACCTGTCGCTGGCCTATTCGCCCGGCGTGGCCGAACCCTGCCTTGAGATACAGAAGAACCCCCATGACGCCTACACCTACACCAACAAGGGCAACCTCGTAGCCGTCATCTCCAACGGTACGGCCGTGCTCGGACTGGGCGACATCGGCGCCATGAGCGGCAAGCCCGTGATGGAGGGAAAGAGCCTCCTCTTTAAAATATACGCCGGCGTCGACGCCTTCGACATAGAGCTCGACGAAAAGGATCCCGACAAGTTCATTGCCGCCGTAAAGGCCATCGCCCCCACCTTCGGCGGCATCAATCTCGAGGATATCAAGGCGCCTGAGTGCTTCGAGATAGAACGCCGCCTCAAGGAGGAACTCGACATTCCCGTCATGCACGACGACCAGCACGGTACGGCCATCATCTCGGCCGCCGGACTGATCAACGCGCTCGAGGTAGCCGGCAAGAAAATCGAGGAGGCCCGCATCGTGGTCAACGGTGCCGGCGCGGCCGCCATCTCCTGCACGCGGCTCTACTGCGCCTTCGGAGCGCGCCGCGAGAACGTGGTGATGCTCGACTCCAAGGGCGTCATCCGTGCCGACCGCTCCAATCTGACGGAGCAGAAGCGCGAGTTCGCCACCGACCGCGACCTCCATACCCTCGAGGAAGCCGTGCGCGGTGCCGATGTATTCGTCGGCCTCTCCAAGGGCAATGTCCTCTCGCAGGATATGGTGCGCTCCATGGCCGACAAGCCCATCATCTTCGCGCTGGCCAATCCCGTGCCCGAAATATCGTATGAGGATGCCATGGCCGCCCGCCCCGATGTGCTCATGAGTACGGGCCGCACGGACTATCCCAACCAGATCAACAATGTCATCGGCTTCCCCTACATCTTCCGCGGCGCCCTCGACACCGCCGCCAAGGCCATCAACGAAGAGATGAAGATGGCCGCCGCACGGGCCATAGCCGATCTGGCACGCCGCCCGGTGCCCGACATCGTGAACCGTGCCTACCACGTGCGCAACTTCACCTTCGGTCCCGACTACTTCATTCCCAAGCCCGTCGACCCGCGTCTCATCACCGAGGTGTCCATGGCTGTGGCCAAGGCCGCTATGGAGAGCGGTGTGGCGCGTAAGGACATTACCGACTGGAAGGCCTACCGCCAGCACCTGCGCGAGCTGATGGGGCAGGAGAGCAAGTTCACGCAGAACCTCTACGACACCGCGCGGCTCTCGCCCAAGCGCGTGGTCTTCGCCGAAGGCACGCACCCCACCATGCTCGAGGCCGCCGTCCGCGCCAAGGAGGAGGGCATCTGCTTCCCCATACTTCTCGGCAACGACGACCACATACGCCAGATGGCGGAAAGCATGAAGCTCAGCCTCGAGGGCATCGAGATTCTCAACCTCCGCAACGATGCGCAGAACGAGCGCCGTATGCGCTATGCCGAACGCCTCGCGCGCAAGATGGAGCGCAAGGGCTACACCCTGCAGGAGGCCATCGACAAAATGTACGAGCGCAACTATTTCGGCATGATGATGGTGGAGACCGGCGACGCCGACGCCTTCATCACCGGCCTCTATACAAAGTATTCCAACACTATCAAGGTGGCCAACGAGGTTATCGGCATCCGTCCGGGCTTCAACCATTTCGGCACGATGCACCTCGTCAGCTCGAAGAAGGGCATGTTCTTCGTGGCCGACACCCTCATCAACCGCCATCCCTCCGCCGACGCCTTGTTCGACATCGCCCGCCTGTCGGCCGACACCGTACGCTTCTTCAACCGCCAGCCGGCCATCGCCATGGTGTCGTACTCCAACTTCGGCACCGACACCGACGGCAGCGCCGCCAAGGTACAGGCGGTCATCGAGCGCATGCACAAGGAATATCCCGACCTGGCCATCGACGGCGAGATGCAGGTGAATTTCGCCTTCGACAAGGAGCTGCGTGACGAGAAGTTCCCCTTCAACCGTCTCAAGGGCGTGGATGTCAACACGCTCGTATTCCCCAACCTGACGACTGCCAACTCTTCCTACAAGATGGTCAAGTCGATGATGGAGGACGGCGAGGTGGTGGGCCCCATCCAGATGGGTCTGAACAAACCCATCCACTTCACCGACTTCGAGAGCTCCGTGCGCGACATCGTCAACGTGACGGCCGTGGCCGTGCTCGACGCCATCGTGCAGGAGAAGAAGGCCGGCAAGTGACGGCGTGCCGCCCTCCGGCGATGCCGGCAATATGACGATGGCCCCCGCAACCGCCAAGGTTGCGGGGGCCATCCTCATATTATAGCAGTAATAGCTATTCAAGCTATAATGGCTGTGATAGCCTGAATGGCCGTTATGGCCGTTCCTTGCGCTCCAGTTCCTGCAGTTCCTCCATCTTTTTGGCGGCGAGAAACTCGTATACGCCGCAGAGATGCTCGCGCACGCGGCCGTGGCCGAACTCGTAGACCTTCGTGGCGAGGCCGTCGAGGAAGTCGCGGTCGTGGCTCACGCAGATGAGCGTGCCGTCGAAGTCGCGCAGCGCCTGTTTGAGCACATCCTTCGTGCGCAGGTCGAGGTGGTTGGTCGGTTCGTCGAGAATGAGCAGGTTCACCGGTTCGAGCAGCAGGCGCAGCAGGGCCAGGCGCGTGCGTTCGCCGCCCGACAGCACCTTCACCTTTTTCGTGCTTGCCTCGCCGCCGAACATGAAGGCGCCGAGCAGGTCGCGTATCTTGTTGCGTATCTCGCCCTTGGCCACATCGTCGATGGTCTGGAACACCGTCAGGTTCTCGTCGAGCAGCGACGCCTGGTTCTGCGCGAAGTAGCCTATCTGCACGTTGTGGCCCAGCGTGAGCGTGCCCTCGTGGTCCAGCTCGTTCATGATGCACTTCACCAGCGTCGACTTGCCCTCGCCGTTGCGGCCTACGAAGGCCACCTTGTCGCCCCGTTCGATGGTGAGCGACACGCCGGCGAAGACGCGCTTCCCGCCGAAGCTTTTGCCCACGCCCTCCATCACCACCGGATACTGTCCGCTGCGCGGCGAGGGCGGGAACTTCAGGCGCAGGGCCGAGGTGTCCTCCTCGTCCACCTCCACGAGTTCCAGCTTTTCGAGCATTTTCACGCGGCTCTGCACCTGGAAGGTCTTGGAGTACGTGCCCTTGAAGCGTTCGATGAAGTCCTTCGTCTCGGCTATCATCTTCTGCTGTTCCTCATACTGTCGCTGCTGCTGTTCGCGGCGCTCGGCGCGCAGGCGCAGATATTCCGAGTAGTTCACCTTGTAGTCGTAGATGCGTCCCATCGTCACCTCGATGGTGCGCGTAGTGATGTTGTCCACGAACTTGCGGTCGTGGCTGATGACCACCACCGCCTTGCCGTTCTGCACGAGGAAGTCCTCGAGCCAGCCTATCGACTCGATGTCCAGATGGTTCGTCGGCTCGTCGAGCAGCAGCACGTCGGGGTTGCGCAGCAGCATCTTGGCCAGTTCGATGCGCATGCGCCATCCGCCCGAAAACTCGCTCGTCTGCCGTCCGAAGTCCTTGCGCTCGAAGCCCAGGCCCAGCAGCGTCTTCTCCACATCCTCCTCAAAGTGCGTGAGGTCTATGGCATAGAACTTTTCGCTCATCGTGGCCACCTGTTCTATGAGGTTCATGTAGCTGTCGCTCTCGTAGTCGGTGCGTTCGGCCAGCTGGCGGTTCATCGCCTCTATCTGCGCCTCCATCTCGTGCAGGTGGGCGAAGGCCTGGCTCGCCTCCTCAAACACCGTGCGCCCGTCCTCCGTCATGAGGTGCTGCGGCAGATAGGCTATCACCGTGTCGCGCGGGGCCGACACCGCGCCGCGCGTGGCCGTGCGCACGCCGGCCAGTATCTTGAGCAGCGTGCTTTTGCCCGCACCGTTCTTGCCCATGAGGGCTATGCGGTCTTTCTCGTTGATGACGAAGGAGATGTCCTTGAAAAGGGTCGTGCCGCCGAACTCGACGGTCAGTCCGTCTACTGATACCATGGTCTGAGAGAGTGTGTAGCGTTGTTTTTTTTGAGGGGGGAGATGAAGAGGAATATAAAGTGAGCGGCCGGCAGAAGTTCCTGCCGTTACAGAATGGCGACTGCCCTGCGTATGTTGTCCAGAATGGCAGACAATCTGCTGTCGCTTCGGGCGGTCTGCATATTGTATTCCGCCTGCATATTTACCCAAATATAGGCGGGAATATCTGTCGCGGCTTCTATCTTCAGTGCGTATTCGGTCGTGACAGGGCGCTTACCGTTGATAACCTCGTTCAGCACGGAGTAAGAAACCCCGATGAGGCTTGCAAACTTCCTTTGCGACAATCCGCGCGCTTCCAACTCGTCCTTCAGAATTTCGCCCGGGTGTATGGGCGTGGACGGATGCAGCTCGTGCGGCGCATAAATTGTTTTTGTTCCCATATTCTTGGATAAGATGAATGCACACCGGCAATTAAGCGGGCTTATCACGTTAGGTTTGCACTATCTTTGTGCAAAGATACTCCTAATTTGTAAGGCTCGCAAATAATCGAACGTTTTGTTGATGACGGCCATTCAAATAGTCTGACGGTTTGGGGCCGTATTTGTTTTTCACATATCCCGCCTCCCGACTTTAACGTATTTAACCTTCCGCAACATTTCGCGGCGGGCTTTTCCGAAATGCAAGTAACGTATTTCAGAATGCAAGTAACCTTTTTTAAAATGCAAGTAGTGCATTTTCCGCTTCCATTAATTGCATTTTTCGCCCGGACCGTTGCTTTTCGCCCTTCCGCCGCCTGAAAAACTACTATATAAAGGGGGCCGGTCACGACGGCCGGCCCCCTTGCGAATGCAAATATACTGAATTTTCCGGCCGAAAGCAAGAAGTGTTAAAATGACGGCCGGATGAATCGCCCGCCCGCCCCGCCGCTCCGCGTCCGTCAGGCGCACAAATTTTTTTTGAGCCTTCTGAAAAATATATTTTGCCGACTTAAATTATTGAATAATAAAAAGATAAAAAGATAAAAAGATAAAAAGATAAAAAGATAAAAAGATAAAAAGATAAAAAGATAAAAAAGTTACATAAATATTTTTACGTTAGCAAAATGATACGTAACTTTGTCGGCTGATGACAAAATAATTGAATTCCATCGCCATTTCGCTGCTGCCGACAGAACCGGCGCACCGGTCTGATGGCGGGAGGTAACCGGCGCCCTCGTGCCGAGGGCGCTCGACTATATAGTCGAGCAGTCCGTAAAGAACATGGCCGCGCGCCGCTTTCACGCACCGGCCGCGCATGAATAAGTATAGAGGCGTGCCGCGGCGGTTGAGGTGCCGTCCGCGGCCGATACACAGACAGGAATCCACTCACGAGACAAGCGACAGAACAGAAACATGACAAATCACGGAAGAAAATACATCGCAGCGTGCCTCCTTGCCCTGGGGGCTCTGCTGCCGGCCGCCGCGCAGCGTGTGGCCGTCAAGACCAACCTGCTCTACGACGCCACCGCCACGCCCAACCTCGGCCTCGAGGCCGCGCTCGGACGCAAGCACACCGTGCAGCTGCTCTACGGCCTCAATCCCTGGGAATACAGCGGCCGGAAGCAGATGAAGCACTGGCTCCTCATGCCCGAATACCGCTACTGGTTCTGCGAGAAGTTCAACGGCCACTTCGTCGGCCTCCACCTCATGGGCGGCGAGTTCAACGCCGGCGGCATCGACCTGCCCGGCGGCATGTTCAAGTCGCTCAAGGACAACCGCTACGAAGGGTGGTACGCCGGCGCCGGCCTCACCTACGGCTACCAGTGGATGCTCTCGCGCCACTGGAACTTCGAGGGCGCCATAGGCCTGGGCTACGACCACATCAAGTACAGGCAGTTCCCCTGCGTGGAGTGCGGCGCCCTCAAGAAGCGCGGCCACGCCAACTATTTCGGGCCCACCAAGCTCGCCCTCAGCCTCGTCTACGTGTTCTGACCCGACGCCACCGCCGCGCCGTCCGCCCGGCCACAGAGTAGAATCCCAATCACACCCACATACACCGCAACATGAAAAGACAACTCACGTATATATTAATAATGTGTGCCTGCGCCGTCGCCGCCTTCGTCGCCATGCCCCTGCAGGCCCAGCAGCAGGCCGGCCGCGTGCTGCGCAAGGGCACCTCGTGCCGTCCCATGGGCGGCGACATCGTGCTCCGCACCACCTTCGTCTTCGACTCGCTCCGCCTCGGCTCCAACCGCCAGATGGTGCTCGTGCCCGTGCTCGAGGGCGCCGACGGGCAGACGGCCCATTTCATGCCCGTGATAGTCAACGGCCGCCGCCAGCACATCTACCACCAGCGCAACGGCAATCCCCGCTATCCCGCCGCCATAGAGGTGAAGCACACCACCGGACAGGCCCACAGCCTCGACTATTTCTCGTCCCTGCCCTTCGAGGCCTGGATGGACGGCGCCGTCCTCCGCTTCGCCACCGACACCTGCGGCTGCGGCGACCTCCTCGGCAGCGACCCCGGCGAGGGACGGCCCTTCGACTTCCACCCCGAGCGCGGCGTATGCTTCGCCTTCCTGCCCCCCGTGGCCGGCCCCGACCCCGTCGTCGCCGTCACCGGCAAGGCTTATCTCGACTATCCCGTCAACCGCACCGAACTCTATCCCGACTACCGCAACAATCCCCGCGAGCTGCAGAAAATCATAGAGACCATCGACCGCGTGCGCAACGACTCCAACGTGACCATCACCGGCATAGGCATACACGGATACGCCTCGCCCGAAGGCTCCTGGCAAAACAACGTGCGCCTCTCCATAGGCCGCGCCGCCACCCTCCGCAACTATGTCTGCCAGCTCCGCCACTTCGACGAGAGCCTCTTCACCGTGAGCAACACCCCCGAGGACTGGGACGGACTCGACTCGCTGCTCGCCGCCTCGAACCTCGACCGCCGCGACGACATACTCCGCGTGGTGCGCGACCGCTCCCTCGAGCCCGACGCCCGCAACGAGCGGATAAAGCGCACCTGGCCCGAGCAGTACAAGTTCATGCTCGACACCTGGTATCCCGCCCTGCGCCACTCCGACTACACCGTGCAGTACAAGATACGCACCATGAGCGACCGCCAGGCCGCCCGCCTGCTCCACTCGCAGCCGCAGCTCCTCTCGCTCAACAAGATGTTCCGCATAGCCAACCTCTACGCTCCCGGCAGCGACGCCTTCAACGAGGTATTCGACATCGCTGTGCGCATCTATCCCGACGACCCCACCGCCAACGTGAACGCCGCCAACGTGGCCCTCAAGCGCGGCCTGCTCGACCAGGCCGCCGGCTATCTGGCCAAGGCCGGCGACACGCCCCAGGCCGTCCACGCGCGTGGCGTGCTCGCCCTGCTCCGCGGCCGCCTCGACGAGGCGCAGCCCCTACTCGAACGTGCACGGCGCGAAGGCATAGACGAGGCCGCCGCCAACCTCGACATACTCCGCAAGATGCGCGGGATGCAAAACTCCGATTTCTGAACAACAGAAAAAAACAACTTATTAATAACTTAATTTTTCCTATTTTATGAAGAAAAGAACATTCCTCGCAATGAGCATGGCTGCGGCACTGACCGTGGGCTGCTCTTCCGACGACATCACTGACAACGGCGGTGGCGTCAACACGGACGGAAAGTCCTACGTGGGCTTGAGTATTACCTTACCCAGCGTCAATGGCAAGCGCTCGGCTAATGATGTATATGATATGGGAACGGCCGATGAGTATAAGGTCAACGATCTGACGATACGTTATCTCGATAAAAACGGCACCGAATTGAAGTCGTTTACGTATACGGCTGAACAGCTGATATGGTCTACGCCTCCCGCAGGTGAAGGCATTACGACCACGGCTGTCCTGCCCGTGGAGAAGGTGCCTTTCAGCGAAAAGGCTTACGCATTGGTGGAAATCAATAATCCCATGGGAGGCAGCATAGCCGCCAATAGCGTGTGCGATCTGAAGAGTGAAGAAAAGAAGAGTGCGGATTTTCTGACCGGTGATGATAAGAATGATTTCTTCATGACCAATACGGTCTGGAGGGATGGCCATTATCTGGTGCCCGTTACCCCTTCTGCTACCGAGAACGAGGCACAGGCCCTCGCCGGAACCCACACTGTTTACGTGGAACGCGCTGCCGCCAAGGTGCAGCTGGATGTTAATGCTAAAGATAAGGCCAACTGGTACAAAGCTACATATACTGTACCCGCTGGCCTGTCGAATGCCGGAGCTAAGATTCGGGTTTCGGACTGGGTACTTGATGTAACGAACACTAAAATGTATCCTATCCGCAAGTTCCGCGGCAATATTCCTTACGATCAGGGTGGCCTTCCTGACGATGACATCTATAAGTTCTACCGTTTCTATTCGTGGAACAATGGCGGTTACCGTACCTATTGGGCCGAAGACCCCAATTATGCCGAATATGTTGGGAATGATTTCAACGTGATAACTGAATATCCTGAAAATCCGAACGCTTTAGGCGGTGTGGAATATTGCCTTGAAAATACGTTCAATGTAAAGAACCAGTGTCAGAATCAGACGACCCGTGCTTTGATCAAGGCTACTTATAAGCCGGTAGGCGATGAATTTAAACTCGGTACGACCTGGTACACTATCGGTAACTCCAGCACTCCTCTTTCGGCCAAGGCTTTGACTGCTCTTGTAGCAAAAGCCATAGCAAAGAAGGGTGTTGTGCTCCAAGAAGAAAAAATGACTGCCGGTACGAAGCCGTTTGTAGGGGAGATGTTTACTATTGGCGAAGAAAAACTCTCTGACGAGGATATAGCCAAAGTAAACAAGGATCTTGGTGACCTTACGGTTTACAAGAACGGTGTTTGCTACTATGTAGTGCGCATCAAGCACTTCGGCGACGAAATGTGTCCTTGGGGTGATGAACTCAATGCTCCCGCAGTTAGTGGAACAAAGTATGACGAGTACGCCAAGTATTATGATGGCAACCGTGCCGCTTATGATCTGGCTTACCTCGGCCGCTACGGCGTAGTGCGTAACAACTGGTACAGAATTACCATCAACTCTATCTCCCAGCCCGGTACGGCGGTTATTCCTACTCTTTCTACCGCGCAGGACGACGAACACTACAACTACATACAGACCACCATCAACATCCTTGACTGGGCTGTACGTGACCAGGGCGTAGACCTCTAATCGGAGACTTCACCCTAATCTGACAAAGCGTCTGCGGCCGTTGCGCCGTCTGACCGGACTTCGGGCCGCAGACGCTTATTAACTATAACACTTACCTAACAAGAAGAAAAAATCGCTAAGTCATGAACCTTTCACGCTTACGTAACCTCCTGGCTGTGCCCGCAGTGGCCCTGACCCTCGCCTCGTGCTCCATGATGGAGGAGGATCTTGCCGGTTGCCCCGACGGACTGGACATACACTTCAAGTATGACTACAACACGCAACGGGCCGACATGTTTGCCGACCACGTGGGAGCCGTGACGGTGTACGTATTCGACGAGGACAACCACTTCGTGACGCAGCGCAGCGCGGCCAATGCGGCCGGCGCAAGCCCCCTGAAGGCGCACGACTTCGCGATACACTTCGGCAGCAACGAGCTTGCGCCCGGACGGTACCGTCTGCTGGCGCTGGCCGGACAGAAGGAATATGGAGAGATGCTTGCCGCCTCCGGCGCCAAGTTCCGCCGCACGGAACTGCAGCCCGGCGACGACATCACCCGGCTGCAGGTGCGCCTTGACCGCGGAGAGGCCGCCGGCGACGAACCCGCACCCGTGGAAAACGAGCTCGTGCCGCTCGACACGCTATGGCACGGAATGAATGACCACCTGGTGGAACTGCGGCCCGACCGCACGGTGGACGGCGTAATAGCCGCCGTGAAAGACACCATCTCGCTCACACGCGACACCAAACAACTGAACATCACGCTGCGTCAGACCGTTGACGACGGAGACATCCGCGTCGAAGACTATGACGTACGCATCATCGATAAGAACGGCCTGCTGCTCTACGACAACACTCCCGACGAGGCCGACGGCCGGCTCCTCTACACGCCCTACGCCGCATGGCAGACCGACGCCGACGACGGGCACGCGCCCGTCGCGCCCGGCGCTGCCGGACTGCAGGCCGCCCACTACGAACTGTTCACATCGCGCCTCATGCACCACGGCGACGACACCGGCAGCGACGCGCGGCTCGTCATCACCAACCGCGTCAACGGCGAAAAGGTGGTCGACATAGACCTGCCCTACTATCTGGCCGCCGACCGCGACGCTTTCTCGACGCACCGCTACACGCCGCAGGAGTTTCTGGACCGCGAGTACCGTTACAACATGAGCTTCTTCCTCGTGGGCGGCCGCTGGCAGTACATGATCCTCTCCGTGGGCATACTCGACTACTACGTGCGCTATCAGAACGTTGACCTCTGAAACCGACGCGCCGCTGCGGCGATACCTATTATATAATATATATGACCGAAGGAATGACTGCAAACGTAATGAAACGCCTCGCCCTGCACGCGGCGCTCATGGCCCTGCTCTGCGCGGCGGCCTGGAGCTTCGCGGCCTGTAGCCGCGGGGAGCATTGCGATGAGGATGTTCCACATGGAACATATATGCAGGTGACAATAAGAACCAATGGGAATGCACCCCGGGCTACCCGCGGCCCGCAGGGCGGCGAGGACGGCGACGGCCGCGAATGGGGCTTCGACAACGAGAACGAGGTGAAGAATGTGACCCTCCTGCTCTTCCGCGGCGCGCAGGGCATCAACGGCGGCGCGGGCACCGTGGTGGAGTTCGCCCTCTACGCCCCCGATATGTACAAGGAGGCCGACGGCTCCTACCGTTCGGCCTTGTTGCACTACGACACCCCGCTGCCTGTGGATGACTATCATGTGCTGGCCCTTGTCAACGTAGGCGACCGCACTGACCTGCAGGGGAAAACACTCGGTCAGGTGCGCGACATGGTGGAACGGCAGCCTTTTGAGATGGACTACGCCGCCGACGGAACGCCGCGCGTCGAAAAGGCGCGCAACTTCGTGATGACTTCCGCGCGCGATGTCGTTTTCCGCATGACCTACAATGCCGGCATAGAGACGCCGATACGGTTCGGAATACCCGTAGAGCGTCTGGCCGCACGCGTGGACTTCTCGCCCGGATCGATAGCGGGCGACAATGTCGGTGGCGCCTCTTCCGGTGAAAGTCTTTGCGAGTGGGTGGAGAAGGGGACGACGGTAGACACTGAGAGCGGCTTTGTGGCGTTGCCCGATGGCGGCTACCGCTATGCCGTACTGGACGGCGCTACCGGACAGCCCTCCGACGACCGCTTCATTATGACGGGTGTCACATCCTTCAATTGTCTGAATGCGGGCACTTACTGGTTCAAGCGCGTGATGAACGACCTTGACAATTACTCTGACATCATCTATCTCGGCGACGAAACTACCGACATTTACGGCAACGCCACGAACTGTGTGCTCGACCCTCTGATTTTCCTCAAGCAGACAACGCCTTCCGGGCGGTTGCCCTACCGTTATCCGATGGGCGAGGACGGAGTGCAGCTTTCGGGCAACAGTCCATGGCCCGTGAAGTCTGTCAGCCAGTTGCGCGATGACGGTGATGACCGTTCGCGTTGCTACCGGAAGGACGGCTTGCGCTACTACGTGCTCGACTATCTGCAGGAAAATACCCTCCTGCCCGAAATGGAGAAGGACAGGCTTGCCTCCGGATTGCTCATAAGCGGATATTACGGTAAGGCCGATGGGGACGGCCGGCTCACCTATCGTCCGCACGATTACTACTATTACATCCGCCACGCCGACCCGCTGAACGCTGTAGACGAATCGTTGCCGATGAAATATGGTATTGTGCGCAACAATATTTACCGCATACACATCGAGAGTGTCAATTCGCTCGGACACATCAGTATCGTGGTGAACGACTGGCGACGGATAGATGTGCCCGAAATACAAGTGTGAAAAAAAACGGCAAGGCATCGTGCAGTGCCGGTCGGTAGTGCCGGCCTGTAGCCGCGCCTATTCTATACCTGTCATGATACGTACATTTGGAAAATACCTGCTGTTTTGCTCGCTCGCCGTACTCACGGCCTGTTCGGGCGACTTGTCCGATGACGCCGGCCGCCTGCCCGAGGGGTGTTCGCGCATAAAGCTGTCGCTCAGCGCCGAGTCGGCCGGAACGGCGCGCGTCGACTGGAACGACAAGGATGCCGTAGAAGGCGAAATGATGAAGGATGCGCTGGTGGTGATGGTGAACAATGCGACGGGCCTGGTAGAGCGCATCATACCCGTTGATATGGAGGGAGGAGAATATGAGCGCCACGATGTGGGATATATTACGGTAGAAAACGGCCCGTATACCTTCTATTCCTTCGCCAATATACCTTACACTAAGGATGACGATGAAAGCGGCGACTGTGATAGGGCTGTGATAAACGGTCTTACTTTCCAGAAGCCTTTGCCCGATTCTCCGGGTCAGCCGTCTGTCCCCGAAGGGCTTGAAACGAGCACCTGGAAAGCGGATTATAACGGTATGGATCTGGCTTCGTCGAAGAAGGGTATCCCCATGAGCAATGAGGAGGAATATACCATAGACAACAGCATGAGCATTACGCTCCATCTTTTCCGTATGCTGTCGAAGGTACGTTTTGAACTTACCAACAAGACCAAGTCGAAGATTATGCTTAAAAAGGTCGTGCTCGGCGAGCTGACCGCCAATGGCGAGGCCATCTACCTTCTGCCGCCCAAGAACGGCCAGTCTGTCGTCAACGCCTTTCCCGGTGAGGTGAAGAATGACTCGCTGACTGTCTATGAACCCAAGGACGGCGGGGATGGCATGATTTCCGCCGGCGCCTCGCTCCAGCTTCCGGCCGTCTATATCAACGAGAGTGTATCGCAGCATCCCACCGGCCAGATGCCGCTGCATATAACGATGGATAGGGCCGACGGCAACGGCGATGTCATCGAACGCTACGCGCTCCTGCAGCTCTCCGGCATTCCCCGTAACGCCTTTGTCGTGGTGCCCGTCAGTCTGACCGATTATGTTCTGGAACTCAAGGCTTTCTTCTACCCCCCTATCGGAGGTTATCCGCCCTATACCATCGAACAGAAAGAAACAGAGTTCTATTGTACCTTCAGTGGCGCCGGCGACTTTGTGCTGCGCCCTTCCGTCTATAGGTATGAGGATCGCAATAATCCCGAGAAGTGGTTTGACCTGAACGACCGCACAAAGGTGAGCGGCTATTCGCTCACGGTGGACGACCCTGCCGGCATCTTCAGCGAACAGCCGGCTTTTGCCGCAGCGGGCGAGATTCTCGGTACGCTCAGCGGCACTCCCGGCAAGGCCACGGTACGCCTCACCGCCAATCTGCTTACCGATGACTCTGCAGTGGTACAGGTTTTTAATCGCACCATTCACATCATCGCGAATTAAGATGCTGCCGCTCTGCGTCAGAAATAATAATAGGAATAACACCACGCCGTTTATTTTCAGTTATGAAACGCCTGCAAGATAATTTGTTACGCTGTCTTTCACTGTTGATACTTTCAGTTGTCGCCGCCGTCTCGACGGCCGGACAGGCCGCGCCTCCTCCGTTTTTTTATTCGACCGGCGACAAAGAATATTGGTATGTCATCCATTTTTGCAGCAACGAAAATCTGGTGCTGACAATAGACGGTACGATGCTCAAAGCCAGAACTAATACTAATGGCGACGGACAGAAATGGAAAATGGTGGCCGCCGAAACCAAAGACTATTACCACCTTGTGAGCAAAAGCGGTAAGTATGTGAGTTTTTCCAATAGCCGCTTTCGCATTGTGGACAACGTTGCCGATGCGGTGGAGGTACATCTTATTACCGATAGCAAAAATGATCATCCCGATAACTGGCAGATACAGCGCAAGGGAAGTAACAACAGCATGAATCCTTTTGGCGGATTGAGCAACGGAAGCGAGATAGGCGAGTGGGGCACCGACGATGTAAACAATCCCTTCGTATTCGAACTTGTCGAGGGCTCGGAGTTGGAAGTATTCCTGCAGTTCAGCTCGTACGGACGCCTGGCTCTTTATGATGACGGCACGAGTGAAGCGCCGATGGCGCGTATGCCTGCCGATGGCGTGACACGGCCCACGGATTCCGGCTATACGTGGACGCGAAAGAAAACAGCCGGCGGCTGCACCTTGTGTAGCGGCCATGACCGTTATGTAGGTCTGAGTGCCGACGGCAATTCGCTGAAGATGGTCGATAGTGAATCGGAGGCCGCCGTTTTCGCCGATTCGTATAACGACTATGCCGCCGATGTTCGCAATACAGGCGGCCGCCCTGTCACCCGTCTTAAATATGTTATTGACGGAAAAGCCATTGCTGTCGATGCCGCTACCGGCGCCGTCACGCTCAGTGCCACGACCGACGCCCGCAATACGGTTCTTCGCGAGACGCAGAATATAGAAGGCGGCGTTCCGCCGGTCATTTTCGCCGGCACCGGGCAGCCAGTCTGGTACAACATCAGCTTTACGTATGCCGATATGTTGTTGGCTATCGACGAAGGTAATAACCGTCCTGCCACGCTTGGTACAATGAGACCCAGTAAGTTCGATCCTACCATGATGTGGTATCTCGAGCAGACCGGGACTTCCGCCGGCGATGGCGAGTTTTACCTCAGAAATGCGCACGGAGATTATCTGCATTGGAACACTACCGCCGAACAGAGCGGCGACAAAGATTTCTTCTCCGCTACTGCAGACAAGTCAGCCGCCGCCGTATTCCGCCTGGCCGAATATACCGATTATGGCGCCGACCGCGTCAAGTGGATGCTTCACTACATAGGAGACAAGCGCTCACACGGCAATTATCAGTATCTTCGGCCGCGCGACAACAATACCAGCATCAAGCTCACGCCGGCCGGCGACCTGTCGGAATCGCCCCTCCTCTTCGAGAAGTATGAAACCTCGCTGAGCTTTTATGATGATGACGACGACCTGTGGCGGCAGATATACTTCCAGGGAACTGACTACGGTTTCGACAATATCATCAAGGAGTCCGACGGCAATGTTGTGGCCGGCGCTCCTTCATCGGAAATACGCGGATTGTGGAAAAACATAGGAACCGCCGACGATTTCATCCTCAAGAACTACAATGGGAAATATCTTGCCCTCAACGAGACGCAGGACGGTTATGTCTTTACGGACAACAAGGATGAGGCCGCCCACTTCTCGGCCGCTCTCAACAGCTATGCCTCCGGCGCCTCCTTCACCTATGTCATTACCGACAAGACTACGGGAAAGTTACTCAGCAAGGACGAAACAGGAAAAGTCGTGCTCCTCTCGCCCGAAGGCTTAGGCGACGGAGAGGAAGGCAACTCCAGTATATTTTTCTTTCTGCCCCAGAATCTCAGTGTCTTCAGGCCCTCGGCCGGACAATATTATAAGATAGGCACCGACGGCCAGTGGCTCAACGACGGTCTGGGCGATGTGTATGATGCCATTTGTGCTCCCATCGGCAAGATAAAGGATAATACGGAAGCCGTGGCCAACGATTTCCTTTGGACCTTTGTAGAAGATGGCGACGCCTATATTCTGAGAAACCGTAACGGTATATTCCTCGCGTGGAACATTGAGGGCGACCAAAGTTTCGGCATATCTAACAAAGAGAACGAGGCTACGCGATTCTTGTTGCATCGTAACAATTCCACCGGCTATTATTATATGTATCCATCCGGCGGACTCAATATCGGAGACAACGAGAAAGGGCAGACCTTGTATTTCTCCTCCACCGGCTATGCCGGCTTGTCCTCCTCCGGCGCGGGTTTGGAAATTATTCCCTTTACGATATATGAGGCCGAGGACTATACGCAGTATAAGATACTCCCCAAGCGTTCGTGGTTCGTCCGGCTGGCCGCCGACCAGAAGGAAACCTCCAACTCCTTCATCCATTCCACGCCCGATGGCACCTATGGCCGTAAGGATTTCACCTTGTCCGACGGCACTGTCATCAAGCGTCAGAACACTAACGACTATCGTATTATCCGTTACATGAAACGTAATACGATGCGTGAACTTCGCCTGCCCTCCGCCATGTATGCCGGTTCTAGCGGCGAGACACGTATCCGTGCCTATCAGCGCTGGTACGACTACAACACCGACGGCCTTGTGCCCGACTCCCTTCTCCTGCTCAACCAGCAGAGCCGCCGTAACTACGCCAACGGCACTCTTATGGGGTCTCTTTTACGTTTTAACAATCACGACGGACAGTTCGTGTCCTACGGCTTCAACTTCAAGATGCCCGACAACGTTCCCGACGATTACGAGTATACCCTCGGCATCGACATGTCGCTCTACACCGACTTTGTGGACTACTATGGCGAAAACGGCGGTACGCCGCATGATCCTGATGTTATACAAAACAATGCCACCATACCCGTCAATGCCGATCTCATAGAACCCACTCTTTCGTCCCGCTGCATCTATGTAGTGCGCAACGCCCACATTATGGCCCGTCAGCTGACGGCGCTTCCCGAAAGCCAGGACAAGTGGCTGGAAGAATATAACGTGAATTATCCCGCCCGCAAGGTCAACTTCCGCGACTGCTCCCTGCCGCTCGACAACGAGTTCGGCAACTATTGGATATACCGTGGCGGCGTGGCTGCCGAAGAGAATCTTATGTCTCTCTCGTCCTATTCGGCTCTGGAGTTCCGCGTGACCAACAACACCGCTGGTATCGCCGTAGAAAAATATCCCATAGCCTATAATACAGGTAATGCCGGAGCCAATGCCGACCTTTCCACGCTCCGCTTTATCCGTTTCAAATACTCTGCGAGCGCTAGTGCCGACGCCGTGGTCAACGTGCCTAACGGATCGACGGCCGACATCGAGATCTATGCCACCGACGGCACCCGCCGCTATCGGTTGGCCGTCTATCATCTTACCTTTACCGATGGCATCGAATTGCGGCCCTACACCGAAATCATCGGTCTCAAGGCCGACGGCACTCCCAAGTCGCAGCGTTCGCCCCGTCAGTTGCGTCGCGATCTCGGCGAGCCCAAAGCCTATATCAGCTTCGACTTCAACGAATATGAATCGTTTAAGATTCCTCCCGTGGGCCGTCATGTCGCTTTTGGCGGTAACGATGCGCCCGGTGAAGTATGCCCTAACACGTACCGCTATCCCATACGCTATGAGAACATGGCTTATGCGTTCGAACCTACGAGGATTAATTCCAACGGTACGGTCAAGGACAACTCCTTCGGCTCCTATACCATCGCCAAGACCATCCGTTTCAGCTGGGGTAATAACGCTCGGTTCTATCCCGTACGCAAATATTATCATGACGAGTATCCTGACGAAGGCTACGAATGGGACGAATGCGGCTTCCTTTACATCGACGCTTCGGAGTGTCCCGGCCGCGTCGTGTCGCTCGACTTCGACGGTAACATCTGTAAGGGTACGCGTATCACCGTTTCGGCCTGGGTGTCATCGCCCAACAGTCCCAATCACGGTGCGCCCGCCAGTTCTGTTTATGCCAATATGTTCTTCAACATACTCGGTTATTACACCGATGCGCAAGGTGTGGAGCACGAGGAGAAGATCTATACCTACTGTCCCGGCCCCATTAGCGGCGACGGCCGTCTGTCTGACGGTACCACGCTTCAGAGTACGACCGACCAGATCGGCGTGTGGCAGCAGGTTTACTTCACCTTCATTCCTCGTTCGAAGCATATCATCTCGCGCTTTGTCCTCAACGTGAACAACGCCTGTACCAGTTCGGCCGGCGGCGATATTCTCATTGACGACATCGAAGTGTACGCCGCCACGCCCTCGGTGTCGGTGGGCAGCAGCCTTCCTGTATGCGACTCCCAGCTTACCCTCACGCAGATAGAGTCCGACTACGAGACGCTGCTCGATGCGCTGGGCATCGACGAGAGCGAACTTGGAAACTACAGGCCCGCCGTGAGCTACTGCGTAGTGGACTACGATTTCTACAACAGCGAGAAGGAGCGTCTTGAGAAAGAAGGAGATCCTACGCCGGCCAATACCGCCATGCGCAATGCCGCCGTAGGCAGCATACGCCGCGTAAACATCGACAAACCTTTTGCCGAACTTCCCCCCTATAACTATTCCGAAGCCTTGTCCGTGACACGGCCCACGATATGGAGCAATGTTGATGACAACGGTCTGCGCCAGCTTATTGTCAGCGACAAGATAGTCAGCGACAAGATGCTCCCCGGCAAACGCTATTATCTGGCTGCCTATTTCAGCTATAGCAACGAGACCGTCGATTTCAGCAACTTCCAGGTAGGAACGGACTGTAGTGTCAGCACGCAGTTCGTCACCCATAAGAGCTTCACCTTTATTATCGACGGGTCTACCGAACTGCCCGATGGCGAGGACGCCTCGGCCTGCGCCGGTTCCAACGTGACGATGAGCGCGAAGTTCCGCGGCATCAGCACCGAAGACGGCAGTGAAGCCACCCGTGTGCTGCCCTGCGACTGGTGGCTCAACTACTACGGCGGCGACTTCGATGCGGCTTACATCGACGGCGACGGCAATTTCCTGCGCGACTATCAGCCCGGGCCGAACGATGATCCGAACATTGTCAGCGTGAGCCAGGCGCTCGAATCCTTCCGTTTCTTCTATCCCGACGCCTTGAGTGTCGACGCCACCTGCCGTCCTGCTTCCGACGCCGTGACGCGCCACCGCCTCACGCAGGCCATGATCGACGGTCTGCGCGTGCTCTCAGAGCCCGTGCGCGGCGAGGGCGGTCGTCCCGCCCTGCTTCTGCTGCATCGGCGCAGCATCAATCTGCAGATACCCTCCTCCCTGCATACTGACGATGAGTTTGTCGTTACCATCCAGCCCATCGACGGCCTTGTCGATGCCGACGAGGACCTCAAGGACTGCATCGTCTGCTTCGACGCCAATTCGCTGGCCATACGCGTCAACGGCGAGGCGCCCGGTCTGCTCAACGGCTTCAGCGGCATAACGTATCCGTCTTACATGACCAACGTGCCCCTGCGCCTCACCCTCGAGCAGGTGAAAGACCAGCGTACCCGGGCGCTCCGCGTGCCTTTGCGCGCCATACACACCGTTACCCCCGGCGCCACCGGCCTCGAGAACATACCGCTGGCCGGTGCCGACAACAAATACTACACTCCAGTCTATCTGGCCGACACTTCCGATCCTACGATGTCCGTCCTTACCGATCGCGGCGAGCTGGTGGAAGTGGGCCGTCTGACAGATATGCAGGCCGTGAGCGGCGCCGCTGACACGTATGCCGACATTACCTTCCTGCCCGACTTCAAGCCCCATGAAGGACACACCTACACTCTGCGTCTGGACTATCGCGAGAGCCTGCCTGCCGATGTTACGCCCAACACCTGTAACGGTTCGGTGGTCTTCGACCTCATGATCGTGCCGCGCTACGTGGTATGGACGGGTGCCGCCGGCAACACCGACTGGACCAACGACCTCAACTGGCGTCGTGCCGACCGCGCCGACCTCCGTTACGGCGCCGACTATCTTACCAACGAGGACAATACCACCGCCGCCGCCTTCGTGCCAGTCGACACCACAAGCGTCATCGTGGCCCCGCACGCCGAGTATCAGCCCGCGCTCTACGCCATTGCGCCCGACGACGAAGGTGTGCTCGATGTTACCGGTGTGCACAAAGATGAGGTGACGCCCGACATTGTCTATCACCTCCTGTGCAGCGAGCAGAAGAGCGGCCCGTATGTCTGCCAGCCCTTCCGCACCTACCGCTGCAGCGGCCTCGTGCTGCAGGCCGGCGCCGAATTGCTCCAGGCGCAGCACCTCGACTATTGGAAGGCGTGGACCGAACACGAGGTGGAGCAGGGCCGCTGGTACACCCTCGGCACGCCCCTTAGGGAGATATATGCCGGCGACTGGTACGCGCCCACCAAAGGCGGTCGCGAGGATGCGCCCTATTTCCGCGACATTAACTTCAAGACCGGCAACACTCCCGGCCGCGAAGACCGCAACGACCGCTTCGCCCCCGCCGTATATCAGCGTGGCTGGGACAAGGGCACGGCCAATCTCTACTACCTTCTCAATCCGACCGACCCTGCTACGGTCGCCGATGCCCCGCAGAATGTTTTTGTCCGCGCCGAGTGGAGCTCCGTCTACAATGATGTCAACGTGCCCTACACCGAGGGCGGCTTCTCGCTCAAGGCCGAGCACGAGGGCAGCGGCAGGCTCCTTTTCCGCCTGCCCAAGGAGGACAAGGAGTATTACTACTTTGTGAAGGGTAACGACAATGGCAGCAATAAAACCGGAATAAAGCGCACCGCCGCCCACCACCGCCTCTGGACCGACCTCCTGCTCTCGCCGGACGGCGGGTTCACGGAGGAGAATACGTTCACCGTCACCGCGCCCAACAACGTAGCCGCCAACGACTACCATCTCGTGGGCAACCCCTTCCCTTGCGGGCTCGACATGAACGCCTTCTTCCAGGCCAACGCCGGCAAGTTCGAGGCCGAAAAGTTCTGGGTGCTCACCGCCGCCGGCCAGTCCGCCGTGATGAAGGACACCGGGAGCAACCTCTGGATAAGCGTCAACGCCGGCGAGACTGCCGCCGCGTCGCAGGTGCTCGCCTCCGGCCAGGGCTTCTTCGTGAAACTCAAGTCCGGCCAGGAGCCCAAGTTCGTCTTCAACGCCGGCATGATGGTGTCCGCCACCTCGCATAAGGTCGGCCTCAAGGCCCCGCAACGCCGCGGCGCCTCGGCGGCTGATGTGCCCGTGCTCCGTGTCCGCGCCGAGCGGGCCGGCCGCGGCAGCGAGGCCGTGCTTGTGAAGTCCGCCTCGGCCGTCGACACCTATGAGCCTTCCGAAGACATGGAGACCCTGCTCGACGCCACCCAGGACGCCTCGCCCACCGTCTTCACCCTGGCCGGCCGCCGCGCCGTCACCCTCAACCGCCGCCGCTCGCTTTCGCGCGTGGGCCTCGGCGTCACCGGCCGCAGCGACGAGGAGGTGCGGCTCACCTTCACAGGCATGGATTCCTTCTTCGAAGACCTCTCGCTGCTCGACGCCGCTACCGGCCGCACCACGCTCCTCAGCACCGGGGCCGACACGGTGAGCGTCACCGTGCCCGGACAGACGGCCGGCCGCTTCTTCATCGTCTCCTCGGCCGCCGACGGCGAGTCCGATGCCGCCGACGCCTCCGCCATCAGCGTGACCGTATCGCGCGGCGAGGTCATCGTAGCCGCTCCGGCCGCCTGGCCTCTCGAAGAGGTGCGCGCCGTTGCCGCCGACGGCCGCACGCTCCACCTGGCCGCTCCCGGCGAGCCCGTCCATAAGTTCCGCCTCGCTCCCGGCGTCTACATTATCACCGCGCGCAGTGCCGGCGGCGTCGCGACGCGCAAGGTCACCGTGGGCCGCTAAGGTCCGGCAGGTGCCGCACAGGTAGCCGCGGCCGGCTTCCGCCATCAGGGAGCCGGCCGCGTTGCGTTTTGGGGCCGGCGCCATACGGTTTCCGCGCTTCGTCCGGCCCTCCGCCCACTTCGCGCACCTTCGGCCCGCTCTGCGCGGATTTCTCCGAAAGACGCTTCTTTTTGGCGCATTATGCGCGATAATGTAGCGCTAACTCGAAAAAAAAGTGAGTTAGCGCTACACTATCGGTGTTTTTGCTATCTTTGCAGGCAGAACAAACACTTTGCAAATGGCAGATACTATTATAGGAAGAAAGAGCGAGCAAGAAATTTTGCGCCGCTGTATCGGCTCGGATTCTCCCGAGCTGATTGCCATTTATGGCCGCCGCCGTGTCGGCAAGACCTATCTGGTACGGCAGTTTTTCAATGATGCTTTCAGTTTTTACTTCACGGGCATTTATCAGGGCACCCGCAGGGAGCAGCTCGGCGAGTTCAGTCGGCAGCTGGCCCACTATTCGGGCCATAGCCGACCGGTAGCCAAGGACTGGTTCGAAGCCTTCGCGCAGTTGCGCGAATACCTCGAGTCGCTCGGCGGCGGCAGGCTTGTAGTCTTTCTCGACGAACTGCCGTGGATGGATACGCCGAAGAGCCGCTTTGTCAAGGCGCTGGAATATTTCTGGAACTCATGGGGCGCCGCTTGCAGTCGTCTGAAACTGATTGTCTGCGGCAGTGCCACCACTTGGATGCGCGAGAATGTGCTCTCCGACAAGGGCGGTCTCTACAACCGTACCACGCAGACCCTCTACCTTGCCCCGTTTATGCTGCATGAGACGGAGGAGTATCTTCTCTCACGCGGCATTTGCTGGAACCGTTACCAGATAGCGGAATGCTACATGGTACTCGGCGGCACACCGCTCTACCTGCGGATGCTTGAACGCGGTCTGAGTCTTACGCAGAATGTGGACAATTTGTTTTTCATACAGAACGCGCCGCTGGCGCGCGAGTATGATTTCCTCTTCCGCTCACTTTTCAGCGAGGCTACGTTGCACCGGCAGATTGTGGAACTACTGGCCGGCAAGGCGATGGGTATGACACGACAGGAGATAGTGGCCGCGCTGAAAGCGCCGGACGGAGGCGTGCTGACGAAGGCCCTGCGCAATCTGTGCGACTGCGACTTCATCCGTCCCTACACGGCGTTTGGCAGGACTGAGCGAGGCATGATGTTCCAGTTGACCGACTTGTTCTCGCTCTTCCACCTGCGCTACGTGAAAGGCTACCGCGGGCAGGACGAACATCACTGGCAGAATATGGTGGATTCGCCCTCGCGCCGGGCGTGGAGCGGCTATTCCTTCGAGCAGGTATGCCTGCATCATATCCGCCAGATCAAGCGGAAACTGGGTATCGGCGGCGTGCAGGGCGACATCTGTGCCTGGAAGGGTGAGGGCGGTCAGATAGACTTGCTGATAGACCGTCGGGACCAGATCATCAACCTTTGCGAAATGAAATTTTCGCAAGGTGAGTTTGAAATCACGAAGCAATATGACCGGCATCTGCGCGAGCGGGCAGAAAACTTCCGTTCGGTCACCGGAACCCGCAAGGCTTTGCATCAGACCTTCGTCACGACCTACGGCGTGAAGAAGAATATGTATGGTGTGAACGTGCAGAGCGAAGTCGTGCTCGACGATTTGTTTGCCGAGTAGTACGGTGCGGATGGTATGGTGTGTGGCTGGTTTCCTGAGAAGGGAGCCGGCCGCGTAGCGTTTCTGTCTCTCCTGACTTTAACGTATTTAACCTTCTGTCACATTTGAAGCCGGTGTTTTTGACGGTGCGCGTAACGGATTTCGGCGCGGAAGTAAGGTATGAGAAAATGCAAGTAATGCTTTTTGAAATGCAAGTAACCTGTTTTTTTATGCAAGTAGTGCATTTCATACAACCATTACTTGCATTTCGGCCCATGGCAGGCCGGAAATTCCCAATAACAAGGGGCAGACCGCGACGGCCTGCCCCTTTGCTATTGCAAATATACGAAATTTTCCGGCCGAAAGCAAGAAGTGTTAAAACGAGGGGTCCCCACTTCACGCCGCCAGCTGTTTCACCTTGCCCGCCGCTGTCTTCGGAAATTTTTAGTAAAAAAACGCGGCCGAACGTTTGGCCGCGCCGAAAAATGTATCTATCTTTGCAGTGAAAACAAAAGTGTAATAATTGTAATTTAGTTAAGGTATGAAGCCCGTTGATACGATAACCCGCCTTTTCACCAGCGGCATCAAGCCGTCGGCGCAGCGCGTGGCCGTGATGGACTATCTGTGCACCCACTACACGCACCCAACGGCCGAGGATATATATACCGCGCTGGCTCCATCCCTGCCCACACTCTCCAAGACGACCGTCTACAACACGCTGCGCCTGCTCGTGGGAAGCGGGGTCGTGCGGCAGTTGTCCGTGGGTGAGCGAGGCGCCTGCTTCGACGCCAATCTGAGTCCTCATGCCCACTTCCTGTGTCGCGGTTGTGGTCGCGTCTTCGACCTGTGCCAGTCTGCCGACCGGCCCGAAGAACTGGCCCGGCTGCCCGAAGGTTTTGCCGTGGAGCAGGTCGAGCTCGTGCTCCGCGGCCGCTGCGCCGACTGCCGGCAGCGTGAGGCCGGTGTTTCCGAAAAACAATCCACTGATTAAAAATAACAATTTAAAAATTCCTACATCATGAAAAAGAAATTCATCTGCACCGTTTGCGGTTACATTCACGAAGGCGACCACGCACCCGAAAAGTGCCCCATGTGCGGCGTTCCCGCCTCCAAGTTCAAGGAACTCACCGAGGAGGGCAGCCTCTCCTTTGTGGCCGAGCATGAAATCGGCGTGGCCAAGGGCTGCGACGAGGAAATGATCAAGGACCTCAACAACCACTTCATGGGCGAGTGCACCGAGGTGGGCATGTATCTGGCCATGAGCCGCCAGGCCGACCGCGAGGGTTATCCCGAAATAGCCGAGGCCTTCAAGCGCTATGCCTGGGAAGAGGCCGAGCACGCTTCGAAGTTCGCCGAACTGCTCGGCGATGTGGTATGGGACACGAAGACCAACCTCGAGAAGCGTATGAACGCCGAGAGCGGCGCCTGTGAGGACAAGACCCGCATCGCCAAGCGCGCCAAGGAGCTGAACCTCGACGCCATCCACGACACCGTGCACGAAATGGCCCGCGACGAGGCCCGTCACGGCCGCGGCTTCGAAGGACTCTTCAAACGCTACTTCGGCAACAAGTAAGCCCGCGCACGCCCGGCGTGCCTGCGGTACATAAAGAACCGGCCGGCTCCTTTGCGGGAGCCGGCCGGCTTTTCTGTGCATGGTGCCGTCCTTACTTGACGAGCACCTTCTGTCCGTTCACGATGTAGAGGCCCGGGCCCGTGATGGCGTTGAGGCGCCGGCCGCTCAGGTCGTGGATGGTCTGCGCGCCGTCCTCGCCGGCCTGCACGCCGCCGATGCCTGTCGTCTTGGCGTAGATGGCCTTCACGGTGATGTTGTCGCCCACGGCCTGCAGCTGCTCCAGCCCCTCGGCCTTCTCAAACACGTAGCCGTCTATTTCCGGCAGAATCACCGTGTAGCTGTCGCCGGCCTTCACCAGCGTCGTGGTGATACCTGCGACGGGGCGCCCTTCCTTGTCGTTATAGATCACCGTCACCTCGAAGTAGGGTTCGGTCCAGTAGGAGTAGATGCGGTGCGGATGGCCCGGCGCCGTCCAGCTCACGAGGTTGCCGTTGCCCTGTCCGTCCCAGCACTCGCCGTTGCTGCCCTGTATGCGCCAGGTGCCGTCGGCGTTGAGGCTGAAGGTGAAGAGGTCGCCGCTGGCGGCCACCGTCGGGTTGCTGTTGTGCGGGATGAGGGGGATGTATTTGCCCAGGTATTCGTTGCGCACTCTGAAGCGGTTGCCGGCCTTCACGAAGGTCCACGGCGTGTAGGGCGTGGCACCTTCGGCCTTTGTCACGCGGTTGACGCTGCCGTCGGCCTTGACCGTGCGGAATCCCTTGCGGGCGCCGTTGTCGGCGGGCGAGTCGTCGTAGATAAGGTAGCTCATGCCGCCTTTCAGCTGCGAGGGGTCGGTTATTTCCTCACCCACCGCCTTCACGCCGTTGTAGCCCGTGGTGCTGTACACGGCGGTGACGGTCACATCGTCCGTCGGCGTGAGCGTCGTGCCGTTCTCATGGCTGGTGCTCTCGAAGGTGTAGTAGGGCAGTTCCGGCAGGCTCACGGTGAAGCTCTCGCCTACGGGCGTGGCGGCCTCCTGCTGCGCGATGATGGCGCCGTAGGTGTCGGTGCAGAGCGTTACGACGCTGTAGCTGCAGCGGCGGTACACGACCGTCACCACGCCCTCCGCCTCGGTGGCGCTTACCTTCTCGTGGTTCTTCACCTCGGGCACGAGCGCCGTGGCGTCCTCGCCGACCGGACAGCTGCGGCGGAAGGTGCCCAGCGCCTTGCCGGCTTCGTCCTGGCATACGTAGGTGAGGGCGCGCACCTCCTGGATGTTCCAGCCGTTGCCGTTCATGCGTGTGGCGTCGCGGTCGTCGTGCGTCGTCGAACCCGAACTGATGATGCCCGCGTAGGTGCGCGAGGTCTCGGGAATGGGGAAGAGGCTCTTGCCGTCGAGTGCAAGCGTGAAATCGGCTGCTTCGTGGTCGAACGTGACTACGAGTCCGGTGCCGGCGGTGCCCATCGAGACGGGATGACCGATACGGTCCGTGCGTCCGGCAGTACGTGTGGCGACAAAACGGCCTGTTGCCGCATTGCGCAGCGTTACGGTCTGCGTCCAGTCGGCGTTGATGTCGGCCGCCGTCACCTCCCAGGCGTCGTTGCACCACGTAGTGGTTGTGTGACGCAGGTAAGTGTCCTTCTCATTGTCGCTTATTGCCAGCGTTTCCTTGCCGGCCTGCGTGTTGGCCAGACGGTAGGTGCGGCCCGTTTCGAGGTAGCCGAAGGAACGGCGGAAAGCGTCGTAGGCGGCATCGAACTCCTCAGCGCCGGCCGTGCCGTTGCGCAGAGTCTCGCGCAGGGCGTCCGTCTCGGTCTTGCCGTAGTGGCCCACCTGCTTCTCGCCTTCGTAGGTCCGGGCCACCTTGAGCAGCTGGCGTGCGGCCTCCATCTTTGCGGCCAGATCCTCGTCCACCGGTCCGTTGTCGAGCGGCAGGAAGTTCCAGAGGCCGCCGTTTCCGTCGGCGGGGTTGTTGTAGAGATTGACGGCGAAGCCCTGTCCGCCCAGCGCGGCGTTCATCCACACTCCGGCGTGCCGGTCGCTGCGGATGGAGTAGTAGTAGGCGTCGCCGTCCTGGCCGTATCCGTTGTCGGCGAGGATGAAGTTGTAGTTCTTCTTATTGTCGTCGTAGTTCCAGCGTCCCGTGTTGTTGGCCGCCGTACCCGTGGGATTGACCGAGCCTTCGGGCCTGGCCATGCACACCAGCGCGTATTTGCCCGGTGCGGCGGGGTCGGCCTCGAGCGCCCACCACTGGTAAGCATAGGCGTCGTCGCCTTCCTGTGCCGTAGTGTTGAGCCACAGGCGTCCGGCCTGCGCGTTCTTGCCGGCCTGCTCGGCGATGATGGGCGAACCTTCGCGCAGCAGTTCCATGCACTTGCCGCTGCGGCCGTCGCCGCTGCCGCGCGTCACGAGGCGGTACCAGTGGCGCTGTTCGTTGTCGGAGACCTTGGGCATTACCTTGTCGCCTTCGCCCGTCTGTCCACCCTGATTGAGGAGTATGTGGCGCGCGTAGTTGTAGCGGTTGTAGTCGAGCAGGAGCGTGTCGGCCGTGAAGCGGCGGCGGAAGTCCTCGTAATTCTTGTTGGCGATGGAGGTCCATCCGAGTTCGGCAATGGCGATGAGACGCGGCAGTGCCTGGTATTCCATTACTTCAGCGTCGGCGATGTGCTCGGTCCAGAAGGTTCCCTGTACGCCCGAGCAGTACTGCGCGTTGCTGCCCGTGATGCCCGGCAGGGGGTTGATGTTATAGGTGGCCTGCGGCGTGTCGCTGCCGTTGCCGGGGAGTGTCGATTCGCCCCAGTCCAGGCTCTGCCGGCGGTTGATGTAGCCTGGTCCCCACGGCGTGAACACGTAGTGCAGCTTTTCGGCCACGGCCTTGCGTGCCGCCGCGTCGGCTCCCGTCCAGCACCACACGGTGGCGTCGGTACTCTTGATGAGTGCCACATCGGCGCCGTCGTAGGTGATGGCTTCGTTCCATACGTTGATCTTCTTGCCCTTGGTGGCCAGATAGTCGGCGATGTCCTTCACGAAGAGGCTCTGCAGCTCGCGGAAGCTCTTGAGGCCGAGCTCCTCCTTCTTCTGTTGGCAGAGGGCGTTGCCCTCCCAGGCCGAGGTGGGACACTCGTCGCCGCCGATGTGGAAGGAGGGATGCGGGAACAGCGCCGTTATCTCGTCGAGCACGTCGTGTACGAACTGCATGGTGGCGGGGTTGGCCACGTTGAGCACATCGCTCGATATGCCGCCGCTCACCCACACCTCGCGGGCCGCGTCGGGGTTGCAGCTGAACTCCGGGTAGGCCACGAGCGTGGCCACTGAGTGGCCCGGCATGTCGATTTCGGGGATGATCTCGATGTGCCGTTCGGCGGCGTAGGCCACGATGTCACGTATCTCATCCTGCGTGTAGAAGTAGGGGCCGTAGGGTTCGTTCGTCCAGTAGGGGCCGTACTTCAGGCTCGTGCCGTAGCTGTTGGGCGCCGTGGCTCCCACACTGGTCAGCTTCGGATATTTCTTGATTTCGATGCGCCAGCCCTGGTCGTCGGCGAGGTGCCAGTGGAAGCGGTTCATCTTGTAGTAGGACATGAGCTCGAGCATGCGCTTCACCTCGTCGACGGTGAAGAAGTGGCGCGCCACGTCGAGCATGAAGCCGCGGTAGCCGAAGCGCGGCTCGTCCTGTATGCTCACCAGCGGCAGGGCATAGCGCGTGACGCTTTCGTCCCTGACGCCGGCCATCACGTTGGCCGGGAGAATCTTCTTGAGCGTCTGGAAGGCGTAGTAGAAGCCTGCCGCGGTGCGGCCCTTCACCGTGACGCCTTCGGCCGTGACATCGACCGCGTAGCCCTCGGGCGCGAGGGTCTCGTCGAGCTGCATGACCACAGTGGCCTCCTGACCGGCCGTGGCGGCGGCGCCGAGCGCGGTGGCGCCGTTGATGGCCGTGACGAACTTGCGGGCCTCGGCCGAGAGGCTGTCGGGCAGGTTGCCGTAGCCCACCGTGAAGCCTGCGGGCAGGACAAACTCGCCCTCGCCGGCCGTCATCAGCTTGGGCTTGGGAGTGAGGTTGACGAATGACTGCGCCTGTGCTCCGAGACAGAGCAGCGAACAGACAAGCAGCCAGATAAGTTTGTTTTTCATGAACTGTTGTGTATGAGTGAATAAAAATGATTTCTGCGCAGCGTATGCTTGCAAATGGCAAATATACTCAAAATAAATGAAAAAGGCGCCGGCGGACGCCTGGAATGCGAAAAAAATGAAAAAGAGGATTGTCCTGTTTTTCGGGATATAGGTCGGGCTGAAAAAGCAAGTAATGGTTTTGCGAAAAGCATTACTTGGAATTTTTACACGAGTAAGTGCTTTTCAAAATCCAAGTAGTGCTTTTTGAACTTCTTGTACGCACTTGTCTTTCAGGATGTTGTAATTGTTCTGAATTTCGGTTTTCCGCGATGCCTTAAAATGTGTCCGCGCTGTGCCCGGCGGCATTCCGCCGGCAAAGTGGGGTGCGGCGCGGAAAAAAAGTGTAACTTTGCTTTCACTATGGATAATGTCAAGCAAAACGGCGCGGCGGCCTGGCTTCTGGCCGCCCGTCCCAAGACGCTCACGGCCGCGCTCATACCCGTGACGGCCGCCTCGGCGCTGGCCTTCGCCCACGGCCGCTTCGTCTGGCGGCCGGCCCTGCTCTGCGTGCTCTTTGCCGCGCTGATGCAGGTGGCGGCCAACTTCATCAACGATCTCTTCGATTTTCGCAAAGGCACCGACCGCGAAGACCGTCTCGGCCCTGAAAGAGCCTGCGCGCAGGGCTGGATAACGCCCCGCGCCATGCTGTGGGGCATCGGCGTTACCCTGGCGGCGGCCTGCTGCGCCGGCCTGGCGCTGCTCCCTTACGGCGGCCTGTGGCTTGTGGGCCTCGGCGCGGCCTGCGTGCTCTTCGCCTTTCTCTACACGACACTGCTGAGCTACTGCGGCCTGGGCGATGTGCTCGTGTGGGTGTTCTTCGGCCTGGTGCCCGTGATCGGCACCTACTACGTGCAGGCCGGCGCGCCGCGGCCCGAAGTGTGGTGGCTGGCGGCGGCCTGCGGCCTGGTGACCGACACGCTGCTCGTGCTCAACAACTATCGTGACCGCGACACCGACCGCCTCTCGGGCAAACGCACGCTGGTGGTGGCGCTGGGCGAACGCTTCGGCAGTCTCTTCTATCTGTTGCAGGGCGTGGCGGGCTACCTCTGTGTGGCCGCGCTGGCCTTCTACGGCCATACGTGGGCCGCCGTGCTGCCCATGTTCTACCTCCTGCCGCACTATCTGACATGGCGCCGCATGACGGAGATAGGCCACGGGCGGGCGCTCAACCGCATTCTGGGCTTCACCTCGCGCAACATGCTCACCTTCGCGCTGCTGGTGACGGCGGCGCTCGTGCTCGACCGGATTTTTCCGCAGTAGGCTGTAAGGGAAACTATACGCGGAAAGGTCAGACGGCCCTTCCGCGTTAAAAAAGGAAGAAGGTGTGGCGCCGCGGTGTCACACCTTCTTCCTGTCTGCCAGTTCTATGATTTCCACATCCTTGAACTCCCGCCCGTCGACGGTGAGGCGCACGATGGTGCGCACCGTCTGCCAGCCCTGCAGCCCGGCGGCCCCGGGGTTGATGTGCAGGCAGCGGAGCGTGCGGTCGTAGAGCACCTTGAGAATGTGCGAGTGTCCCGACACGAAGAGTTGCGGCGGGTTGATGAAAAGTTTGCCCGCAATGCTCCGGTCGTAGTGTCCCGGATAACCGCCGATATGCTTCATGAGGATGTCGGCCTCCTCGCATCTGAAGCGCAGTATCTGCGGAAAGACGCGGCGCAGGTCGCCGCCGTCGGCATTGCCGCACACGGCGCGCAGCGGAGCTATGGCGTCCAGCCTTTCGGCCAGTTCCATGGTGCCGATGTCGCCTGCGTGCCACAGTTCGTCGCAGCCGGCAAAATATTCCGTGAAGCGGTCGTCCCAATGTCCGTGCGTGTCGGAGAGCAGTCCTATGCGCTTCATCGTTCCGCGCTCTCCGGAGCGAGCTTTTTCAGTACGAAATCCTTGATGAGGGCGGCTGTCCTCTCCACGCCGAGTACCGACGAGTTGACGCAGAGGTGGTAGGTGGCCGCCGCGCCCCAGCGGTTGGGGCTGTAGAAGTTGTAGAAGTCCGCGCGGCGGCTGTCGCCTTGCTCCATGAGGTGGCGCGCCGTCTTTTCGTCTACGTCCTGCGTCCGGCTGATACGCTCGATGCGGTCGCGGGCGTCGGCGGCCACGAACACGTTGACGCAGCGCGGCTCGTCGCGCAGCACGTAGTCGGCGCAGCGGCCGATGAAGATGCACGAATGCTCGGAGGCGGCTTTGCGGATGGCGTCGCTCTGCAGGCGGAAGAGGTTCTCTTCGCTCAGCGTGTTGTCGTAGAAACTGCCGGTGTTGCCGAAGGCCGGCCAGATGTTGCCGATGAAGGTGCGGAAGAAGCCTTTGTGCTCGTCGTGGCGTTCGAAGACTTCCTCGCAGAAGCCGCTCTCGCGGGCCGCGAGCGAAAGTATCTCCTTGTCGTAGTAGGCTATGCCGAGTTCCTTGGCAAGGATGTGCCCGATGGCGCGCCCGCCGCTGCCTAGCTGTCGGCCGATGTTGATGATGTATTTTTCCATATCGTGTTCTTTACGATGGGTTTGACATGAGTGACGGCGCGCTCAGACGAGAGCGCCGGTGGCGGCCGCCCGCTTGAACTTGCGGATGTAGACAAACAGCATGACGGCCGAGAAGACGGACGCGAGAGCGTCGGATATTGGCATGGCGAACCACACGCCCAGCACCTTGTCGTCGAAGAAGCGGGGCAGTAACAGCAGCAGCGGCAGCAGGAACAGCAGCTGGCGCGTGAGCGAGAGGAATATGCTCTTGCCCGCGTAGCCTATGCTCTGGAAGAAGGCGGTCGATACGATTTGCATCCCGATGAGCGGGAACAGCAGGACCGTTATGCGCAGGCCGCGCGTGGCTTCCCTGACGAGTTCGGGGGCGTCTTTGGCGAAAATCGACACGCACGGACCGGCGAAGAAGAAACCGACGACGAAGCCCGTGGTGGTAATGATGGTGGCCGCGATGACGGCCAGCCGCAATACGCGGAGCAGGCGGTCGTATTTCTGCGCGCCGAAGTTGTAGCCCGCGATGGGCTGCATGCCCTGGTTCAGGCCGATGACGACCATGACGACAAAGAGCGAGAGACGGTTGATGATGCCGAAGGCGCCGACGGCCGTGTCGCCGCCGTACTGCGTCATGCTGCGCGTCACGGTGATGGCCACGAAGCAGGCGCAGAGGTTGATGAGGAAAGGCGGCAGGCCGATAACGAGCGACTCGCGCACGATGCGCGGGTCGATGCGCAGGATGTCGCGGCTAAGGTGTATGAGGTCGTCCTTGTTGGAGAAGAGGTGCAGCTGCCATGTCAGCATACATATCTGTGCGAGAATAGTGGCTGTGGCCGCACCGCGTATTCCCCAGTCCAGACCGAATATGAGAATGGGCGCGAAGATGCAGTTGAGTATCACCGTGCCGAATGTTGCGTACATCGCCATCATGGGGCGGTTGGTCGAGCGTAGGAGCGCGTTGAGGCCCAGGTAGAGGTGCGTCACCACGTTGCCGGCCAGTATCACCGTCATGAAGTCGTGGGCGTAGGGCAGGGTGGCGTCGCTGGCGCCGAAGAAGCGCAGGATGGGCGAGAGAAACAGCTGGAGCCCGAGGCCGAGCAGCAGGCCCATCGCCACGTTCATGATGACCACGTTGCCCAGTATCTTCTGGGCCGTGGCGTAGTCTTTTTGTCCCAGGCGTACCGACATGAGCGTCGAGGCGCCTACGCCGACCATCGCGCCGAAGGCGGCGGTGAGCGACATTACGGGGCCTGTCAGCGCGAGGCCCATGATGGCTTCCTTGCCTACGCCCTGTCCGATGAATATGCCGTCGATGATGTTATAGATGGACGAGGCCGTCATGGCCACGATAGCCGGAATGGCATATTGCATGAGGAGTTTTCCTACCGGCTTCTCTCCCAGAGTGTTGAATTTATCTGTTTGGTTCGTTTTCTTATTCATGTATTGCTTGGAAATTCACGTGCCCTTTACACAGGTCGCGATGTTCTCTTTTCAGAAACAGGCCCTGTCCGGCCTGCGGTAGAAGAAGAGGGAACAAGCAGGGGCTTGGGCGGTCCCCCGTTTGTTCCCCACAGGTGTCGGTGCCGCCGTGTCTGCCGTGGGCCGGCGGCCGTATCGTTGCGGATGCCGCGCGGCGGCAGTGCGCTTAGTGGCAGCAGCCCGTTCCGTCGAAGCAGTGGGTGCAGAGCTTGCACTTGGGCAGGCCGATGGCCTTGACGAGCGTTTCGAGCTTGTTGAAGCGCAGCGTGGTCAGGCCGAAGCGCTCGCGGATTATTTCCACCATTTTCTTGTACTCGGGCGAGTCGGTGGTGGCGTATCTCCTGAGCGTCTCCTCGTCGGCGTCGCCTTCCAGCTTCTGGATGATTCGCCGCGTGATGAGTTCCATGTCGCTCTTCGAACTGGTGAATCCGATGTAGGGGCAGCCGTATATGAGCGGCGGGCAGGCTATGCGCATGTGCACCTCTTTGATGCCCTCGTCGAAGAGCACCGATACGTTGTCGCGCAGCTGCGTGCCGCGCACGATGCTGTCGTCGCAGAAGAGCACGCGCTTGCCGCGCAGCATGGCGCTGTTGGGTATGAGCTTCATCTTGGCTACGAGCGAGCGCATCTCCTGGTTGGCCGGCGTGAAGCTGCGGGGCCATGTGGGCGTGTACTTCGATATGGCGCGCTGGTAGGGGCGTTTGATGCCCGAGGCGTAGCCCAGGGCCATGCCTACGCCCGAGTCGGGGATGCCGCACACGCAGTCCACCTCCGTATCGTCCTCTTCGCCCATCATGCGGCCGCTTTCGTAGCGCACCTGCTCCACGTTGCGGTTCTCGTAGCACGAGGTGGGGAAGCCGTAGTATATCCAGAGGAAGGAGCATATCTGCATGTTTTCCTCCGGGGCGCGCAGCTGCTGCACGCCGTCGTGCCGCATGTGGAGTATTTCGCCCGGTCCCACGTAATGTTCTATTTCATAGTCGAGGTTGGCAAATGCCGTCGACTCGCTTGCGGCGGCATAGGCGCCCTCTTTCTTGCCTATCACGATGGGGGTCCGTCCCCATTTGTCGCGGGCCACGATGATACCGTCGTCGGTGAGCAGAAGCATCGAGCACGACCCCTGAATACGCGAAAAGACATTCTCGATTCCCTCTTTGAATGTCTTTCCTTGTATAATAAGCAGTGCGATGAGTTCGGTCGGGTTCGTTTTGCCCGAGGATAACTCGGCGAAGTGCATGTTCTGTGCCAGAAGCTGTTCCTCAAGCTCGTCTATGTTTATGAGTTTCGCTACGGTCACGATGGCAAATCGTCCGAGATGGGAGTTCATGACCAGTGGTTGCGCGTCGTTGTCGCTGATGATGCCGATGCCGGAGTTGCAGCCTTCGAAGCGGGCGAGTATGGGCTCGAACTTAGTTCTGAAGTAGGAACTCTCCAAGTTGTGGATGGAGCGGACAAATGATTTCGTCTCCTGGTTGTACGTGGCCATGCCGCCGCGTCGGGTTCCCAAGTGCGAGTTGTAGTCCGTACCATAGAAAAGGTCGGACACGCAACTGCGTGCTGATACTGTACCGAAAAAACCTCCCATGTGGTGTCTTTTTTGAGAAATTGTTATTGAATGATTGGTGCTGCAAAGTTACGAATAAACTATCTGAAAGTAGTCGCCGGCCTGATTTTTTTTACAAAGCGAAAGGATATTTTCCCAGAAGAGTACGTGGCGTAAATATGACGCCGTTTGTCATCGTCCGGCGTATACGGCGGTGTGCGAGGCAGATACGCCGACGGGCACGAACGCTATGCGCCGTGCCCGTCGCGGGGTGTCTTTGGGAAATGATGTCCGGATGTCAGAGTGCCACGACCTCGAACACGCGGCTGTTCATCTTCGCTCCGGTGAAGAGCGGCAGGCCCACGGTCATGAGGAAGTCGCCGGAGTATTCGCCCACTTTCCGGTCGTCCTTGTTCATGCGGTTGATTTCCTTCACGGCGTATCGGCGGCGGGCGTCGAGGCCGCGCAGCCGCACGTTGGCCTTGTGCTCGTTAAAGCGGGGGAAGAGGTCGAAGGTGAAGAGTACGGCGCGTTCCTGCCGCTTGTCGGCGAAGAGCGTGGCGGTGTGCTGTCCGGAGTAGGGCGATACGAGGCCGTAGCGGTCGCCGTCGAGGATGATGCCCTTCAGCCGGTTGTAGTCCTTGACGGCCTGTTTGCAGAAGTTTCTCTCGGCTTCCGGCAGTTCGGCGAAGCGGATGTCGAAGCCGAGCTTGCCCATCATGGCCACGTTGGTGCGGAACTTTATGCTTGCGCCGCTGTTCCATGAAGTCACGTGGGCGCATTGCGCCTTCACGGGGAACACCTGCGAGAAGCCCCATTGTATGAAGAGCCGCTCCACGGGGTCTGTGTTGTCGCTGGGCCAGAACTCCGTGAAATACTTCAGGGCTTCGTAGTCGCTCCGGCCGCCGCCGCCCGAGCAGAGCATCATGGGCAGCGAGGGATATTTGTCGCGGATGCGCCCGAGCACGTTGTAGAGGCCGCGCACGTAGTCCACGTACAGGTGCTGCTGCCGGTCTTTTCCTTCGAAGTTGGAGTAGATGTTGGTGATGGGGCTGTTGCAGTCCCACTTGAAGAAGGCTATGTCCGGATACTTGCTCATGAGGCCGTCGACTACCGAGAACACGTAGTCCTGCACTTTGGGGTTGGCCAGGTCGAGCACGAGCTGGTTTCGGTAGTAGTATTCCTTGCGTCCGGGCAGGGTGATGACCCAGTCCTTGTGCCTTTCGTAGAGTTCGCTCTTGGGATTGACCATTTCGGGTTCGATCCACAGGCCGAACTTCACGCCCTGTTTGCGGGCCTCCTCGGTGAGCCGGCCTATGCCGCCGGGCAGTTTGTCGCGCGTCTCCGTCCAGTCGCCCAGTCCCTGACGGTCGCTGTTGCGCGGATATTTCTCGCCGAACCACCCGTCGTCGAGCAGAAACATGTCTACGCCGAGTTCCCGGGCCTGGCCGATGAGGGCCGTGAGCTTCTTTTCGTCGAAACCGAAGCCGGTGGCCTCCCAGTTGTTGAGCAGGGTCATGCGGTCGCCCGTGCCGTCCTTCAGCTGGTGCAGCCGTGCCCAGTCGTGCAGGTTGCGGGCGGCCTGTCCCGTGCCCTGTTGGCTGATGGTGAAGATGAATTCCGGTGTGCGGAAAGTCTCGTCCTTTTTCAGCGTGTAGCGCGAGGCGTAGGGGTTGATGCCGGCCAGCAGGCGCAGGTCGCCGCCGTGTGTCTGCTCGAAGGTGAAGCGGAAGTTGCCCGTCCAGCCCAGCGTACCCGTCAGTACGGTGCCGGTCTCCTCGGCGGCGGGGGCGCCGAGGGCGAGCTGGAAGAAGGGCGACACGAACATGTTGGCGCGTGTGCCGAGCTTGGTGTCTATCACCTTCTTGCCGTACTCCAGCCGCTGTTCGTGGCGGTTGGCCTCGTTGGCCCAGTCGCCGTTATATTGCGTGAGATAGTATTCGCCGCCGCTCAGGCCGAGCATGGCCGAAGCGTATTTCTCGATGCTCACGGGCTTGCGTTCGCGGTTGGTTATCTCCGAGTGCAACTTGAACACATCCTCGCGGGCGTAGGTCGTGTAGCAGAGGCGCACTTCGGTGCCGTAGACGGTGTCGGTGAGCGTCACCACCGTTTCGCGCACGCCGTCGGCGACGGCCTTCTCCGTGTGTCCGGCATAGGTGAGCAGGGTCGAGGGGTTGCCGTCGGCGTGGTTCACGTGCAGGGCCGGTTCGTAGTAGTCCTCCATGCCGTGTGTCACGTATGCCTCCGTGCCGGCGGGCAATGCGGCGTAGTCGGCGCGGTCGAGCAGTTTGCGTCCCAGATATTTCTGGCGGACGCGTCCGTCGTTGCCTACGCCGAGCACCAGCGCGGCGTGGTCTGTGTCGATGACGATGGTCTTTTGTTGCGCCATGGCGCCGGTCAGGGCGCAGAGAGCGGCGAGCAGCAGTGTTTTCAGTCTCATGTCGTATTTAGTTTTTCATGGTTTTTCAGTCCCGCGCATACCTATTATATAAATAGGAGTGCGCGCCGTGTGGCGTCGGCCGGTCGGCGCCGCGCCGTTCCTAACGAAAAGAAGACATCAAAATCCGTTGTGGAGTTCCGATGTCTTCTTCATTTTGTAGCGCCTACGGGAATCGAACCCGTGTTCCATGCGTGAGAGGCATGTGTCCTAGCCGCTAGACGAAAGCGCCGTAGTCGCGGAAGCTGGGGGATTCGAACCCCCGGTACGGTAAACCCGTACGTCAGTTTAGCAAACTGGTGGTTTCAGCCACTCACCCAAACTTCCTTCCCGCATTGTTCCTTAATGCGGTGCAAAGGTACAACTTATTTTTTTATCTCCAAACTTTTTCCTGAAAAAATGCTCCGCTCCTCTAAATTTTTCACGCTACGGCCGGTCGCCGCTCCGGCGCAAAGGCGTTGCACGTGCCGGGGCCCGCGTCTTTGCACCTGGCGGAGGAGGTGTTGGAGGCGTTCGGAAAGCGAATTTGCAAGACGCTGTGAAACGGCAAAGTAACGGAGGTCGAAAAAGCACTACTTGGAATTTAAAAAGCACTTACTCGTGTAAAAATTCCAAGTAATGGTTTTTCGAACACGAGTAAGTGCTTTTTCTCCCTCTGATAATCAGTGTTTTACAAAGGTCTCTTCCAGACTCGCTTCGAGACCTTGCAAACGGCTGGATGTCAGTGCGGTAGAAGTGTAATGTTGCTTTGTTCCGTCCGTGCAGGGCGCCGGCGGCTCACAGTCGGTTGAGCTCTTCCTCGGCGGCCGCCTGACCCTTGTAGCGGCTCTCGCGCGGCCGCAGACGCAGCAGCAGGCTGAAGTTCACGCCGCGTCCGTCGTAGCTCTGTCGCTTGTCGTGATGCACGCCGCGGGTGTGCATCGTCCAATTGTGGTTGCTTGAGTTCAGCAGGTCGGTAGCCGCGAGCCGCAGCGTCAGGGCCTTTTTCATGAAAGTGCGGCTCACCGCCGCGTCGAGTGCAATATGTGTGGCGCCGAAGCGGTTGGTCTGCATGTCGCCGGAGGAGCTTCCTTGCAGGTTTGCCGTGAGCAGGAAGCCGGCGGGCAGACTGAAGGTGTTGTCGAAGTACCACGACACGATGGGGCGGTCGTGGAGCCGGTCGTCGAGCCGCAGGTGCTGCGCGTAGAGGCCGGCGGTGACCGCGGGTGTCCAGCAGCCTATGGCCCGCGACCAGCCCGCGAAGGCGCTGAGCCAGTCCACATCCACGTTCACGGGGTGCAGCACGAGCTGGAGCGAGGCCGCCGGCCGCACCTCCTTGACGAAGGCGTAGGAGTCGTTGCTGCGATTGAAGGCGGCTGTGAGCGTGAAGTCGCCCCACTGCCCCTGCAGTTGCATGCGGTGTGTCCGTTCGTCGCGCAGGGCCGGGTTGCCGCCCTCCGCCTCGTGACGGCCCGCGTAGGAGAGGCTGCCGGTGAGCTGCGCGTAGGGCGGCCGTAGCGTCACGTGCCTGTAGCTCAGACTGATGCTGCCGCGGCGGCCGAAGTCGTAGCCCAGTGCGAGGTCGGGCGTGAGCAGATGGCCGCGCCGGCTCGGGTCGTCGTCGGCCGGCGTGTCGCCTGTAAGGCGGAAGTCGGTGTATTCGTACCGGAGCCCCGCCGTCAGGTTCCACGCTCCGGCCTTGCGTCGCCAGGCCGCGAAGGCCGCCGCCGAGGTCTGCCTCGTCTTCGTGCTCGCCGCGGGCAGGTAATCGGCGGCCTCGGCCCCCTGCGTGCGGCTGTAGAGCGAGGTGCGCGTGTAGGCCTCCTGCGCGCCTATGGTCAGTTCGCCGCCGGCCAGCGGCCCCTTCGCGTAGAGTTTGGCCGCCTGCAGCGAGCGCCGGCTTCTCTCCGCCGAACTCACCGGCGGCGTCGCGGTGGCGGGGTAGGTAGTGACGGTGCTCTGCCGCGAGCGCGAGGTGCGGTAGTCGCCGTCGAAATGCAGGCGCCACCCTTTGCCGAAGGCCTTGTCGGCATAGGCGGCGAACAGATGCCCGTTCGCCCTCGTGCTGCGGCCGGTATGCCGTGCCTCGGGCGTCTCTTCGTCCAGCCAGTCCGTGCCGTTGCCGTCCAGCCGGCCGTGCTCCGGATTGTAGCGGTAGTAGGCCCCGAGCGACGCCGTCCGGCCCGCGCGGTTGAAGCCCGTTTTCAGCGTGCCCGCGTCGGCCGTGTGCAGATTGTTCAGGCGGCTGGCCGACAGCGCGGGCCTGCCGTCGTATATGAGCCGGCTGGTGGAGGTGCCCTTCAGGAGCGTGCTGTTGTGGTTGTACGAGCCCGAGAGAAAAAGATCCCACGCCCCGCGCTGATAATTCACCTCGGTGAAGTCGACGGCCGACCACTTGCGGCGCCGGTCCGCCATGGTGCGTTGCGTGAGCGACAGGCCGCGGGCGAGGCGGCGCCGCGTCACGAGGTTCAGCACGGCGTCGACGCCGCTGTCGTGTTCCGCGCCGGGCTCCATGGTCAGTTCTACGCGGCGCAGGTCGGCCGCGTCGAGCTGCTCGAGTTCCTGCGCGTCGCGCAGCGGCCGTCCGTCGATGTAGATGGCCGGCTGGTTCTTGCCGGTCACCTTGACCTGGCCGTCTTCCACCCGCAGGCGGGGCAACTGCGCCAGGGCGTCGAGCGCCGTGCCGGCATGCTGCAGGGCCGTGCCGGCGATGTCGGTCACGAAGGTGCCGCCCACGAGCCGCGTCGCGGCGCGCCGGGCTCTGACCTCGGCTTCGGGCAGTTCGCGGGTGAGTGAGTCGGGCGGTGCGGCGGCGTGTTGTGTCGGGTCGGCGGACTGGGCTTCGGCCGTCGCGGCGAGGACGGCGAAAAGGAGGGTGGGGAGAATGTCGGTGTACTTCATGCGATGCAATTTTACAGTAATGTTTCCGACTGCAAAATTGCGTACAAATGCCGTTACTGCCAAACGGACGGTCTGACAGGTGTACTTGTAATTATCTGATTAATAAATGGTTTATGGAATTGATTTACGAAAGGTCTGACAACTCGGCGCGGATGTCAGAAAATGGCGGCGAAGTCGGCGCCGTGGGGCAGGTCGAGGGCGCGCAGCCGTAGTTTGAGGCGCGACTTGCGCTTGTACACCACCTCGAGGGTCTCGCCCATGAGCAGGCTGATGGTGCGGTTGGACAAGCCGCAGGCGAGCAGTACGGCCAGGCGGTAGTCCGCCGGTTTGATGTCGGCGTACTCTTCGCGCAGGTGGCGGAGCAGTCCGTCGCGGCAGTCGTCCACGGCCTTCTCCATGTCGCGCAGTATGGCGTCGTCGCCTTTCAGGGCTTCGATCTCCTGCTTCACGCGCCTGACGATGGCCTTGTGTTCGGCCTTCGTGCCCTGCGATTCGTAGTAGGTGTCGCAGAGACTGTCGATGAGTTCGAAGCGTCGGCCGAGCAGGTCGCGGAGCGTCTCCTCCAGGCGGCCGACGGTCGTGTTGCCCTGCACGACCTGGCTGCGCAGCCCCGAGGCTTCGGCGAGCAGGGCGCGGTGGCGTGCTTCCTGCGCCTTGAGCCGTGCGCGCAGCCATACGATGATGCCGCCGGCCAGCAGGATGGCGGCGCCGGCGAGCAGGGCGAGCATTTCGCGGCGCGTCCGTTCGCGGTAGAGGAAGTATTCCTTCTCCTTCTGCAGGTAGAGCGCGCGGGTCAGTTCGTTGCCGCCGTTGCCGGCCGTCAGGGCCGCGCGCTTGGCGGCCAGGGCGCGTGCCCGCTGCCGGGCGTCGCCGTGGCGCGCGTAGTAGCGGAGCGCTATGTTGACGATGGTGTCGGTGGGCGCCTGCAGGTGGCGTGCGGCCATGGCCTCGCTGTAGAGCAGGGCCCAGTGGGCCAGTGTGGCCGAGTCGTTGAAGGCCGACACATCCATGGCGTTGAGGCGTTCGAAGGCCATTTCGGGATGCTCATCCATGAGGCGCTGCGCCTCGTCGAGTTCGCCGTCGGGCGCGGCGGAGCAGGTGCAGCCGGCCACGAGGAGGGCGAAGAGAAAATAAAGCAGGTTGCGCATTGCAGGCTTGTTTTCCGGCAAAGTTAGGGATTTGCCGCGGAACGGCCGCGACGCGGGGCGTTTTTTCTGCGGCCGCGCCTGTCGGCGGAGGGCCTCTCTTTATAAATAATGTATGTATCGGAAACAAAAAAGGTGTGTTCCGAGCGGGAACACACCTTATTCGTCGACTGTCCGGCCGTGCCGGAGCGGATTTTAGAACATCTTTTCGGGATATACGCCTTCTTCGCCCAGTTTCTGGAACTTGGCCACGACGTCGGGACGGTCTTCGGGATAAGTCACGCCGAACCACTTTGAGGTCGTGTCGAGCACTTCGCACGTGGCGGTGCCGTCCTTGATGAGCTTGTCTACCATGAGGGGGATGAAGAACTCGCTCTTGAGGTTCTCCATGTTCTTCGGGTCGGAGAGGAAGGTCTTGAAGTATTCCTCGCTGTGCTCGAAGTAGTCGGGGGTGAAGCCCCAGAAGTTCATGGATACGGGGGTGGTGTCGGGGATGGACACCCATTCCTCGTTGTCGTCGAGGTATTTCACCACGCCGTCGAAGCGCTGTATTTTCGTGCGTTCCACGACGGAGGTGAGCAGGTGCTGTTCGTCGTTCTCGCAGATGCCGCGGCTCACCGTGCCGCTCTCGCTCAGCGTGTTGCCTACGCGGAAGCCCACCATGGCGTACTTGCCGGTAGAGCCCTCGGGGAGTTCGCTGAGCCACTTGCCCATCACGCGGAAGGCGTCGCGGTCGTAGAAGTCATCGCAGTTGAGCACGGCGAAGGGCTCCTTGATGACGCTCTTGCCCATCATTACGGCGTGGTTCGTGCCCCAGGGCTTTGTGCGCTCGGCCGGACAGGTGAAGCCCTCGGGCAGGGCGTCGAGAGCCTGGAATACGAGTTCGCAGGGGATGTGGCCTTCGTATTTCGAGAGGACGATGCGGCGGAAGTCCTCTTCAAAGTCCTTGCGGATGACGAATACGAGTTTGCCGAAGCCGGCGTTGATGGCGTCGTAGATGGAGTAGTCCATGATGGTTTCTCCGTGAGGGCCGAGCTCGTCGAGCTGCTTCAGACCGCCGTAGCGGCTGCCCATTCCTGCTGCGAGGAGGAAAAGTGTAGGTTTCATAGTAGCGTGTTATTTTATGTATGTAGTTGTTGTCGTTGCCGGCATAGGCCGTTTTGCCATGATTACTTTGCAAAACTACGAAAAAATATTAAATGCCGCTTCTGAAATAAGTTTTTTTTGTCATCCTTCGCCCCAATCGTCGTTTTTTGGCGCCGTCGGCAAAAAGTGGCACGCCTTGCCACAAAAGTGGGAAGCAGTGCCACAAAAGTGGGAAGGCGTGCCACTCCCGGCGCGAATATTCCCGTGCCGGACGCAGACGGCCGGCGCGCCGCGCGGCTTACCGCATGGCTGCGGCGCACATTTCGGCGCAGCGCTCGCCGTCGACGGCGGCGCTGACAATGCCGCCGGCGTAGCCCGCCCCCTCGCCGCAGGGATAGAGCCCCTCGAGCTGTACGTGGCAGAGCGTGTCGGGGCGGCGCAGGATGCGCACGGGGGCCGAGGTGCGCGTCTCGGCGGCTATGACGACGGCCTCGTTGGTGAGAAATCCGCGGCTCTTGCGGCCGAACTGCGTGAAGCCGTCGATGAGGCGCGTGCCGATGAACTGCGGCAGCCAGAAGTGGAGCGGCGAGGAGATGAGGCCCGGCGAGTAGCTCGAGGCGGGCAGGTCGTAGCTCAGGCGGCGGGCCGTGAAGTCGGCCATGCGCTGCGCCGGCGCCGTCTGCCGCCGTCCGCCCTGCTGCCAGCAGGCTTTCTCGACGGCCTCCTGCAGGAACATCATGCGCAGGGGGCATGCCGCGTCGGTCAGGCCGGCGCGCGTCTCGGCAAACTCCTCGTCGCGCAGGGCTTCACTGATGAAGGGCGCCAGTTCGCCGTCGAGGTCTTCGGGGCGCGTCTCGACCACCATGCCCGAGTTGCTCCACGCACCGCCGCGGCCCGAGGCGCTCATGCCGTTGACCACCACCTGCCGCTGTCCGCTCGCGGCCGGCACGACCGTACCGCCCGGACACATGCAGAAGCTGTAGACGCCGCGGCCGCCGCTCTGCGTCACATAGCTGTACTCCGCCGCCGGCAGGTAACGCCCGCGGCCGGCCGTGCTGTGGTATTGCAGGCTGTCGATGAGGCGTGCCGGATGTTCCAGCCTTACGCCCATGGCGATGCCCTTGGCCTCGATGGCCACGCCGGCGCGGTGCAGGTAGCGGTAGACGTCGCGGGCGGAGTGGCCGGTGGCCAGGATGACGGGGCCCGTCACTTCCTCGCCGGCGGCCGTGCGCACGCCTGCTACACGGCCGTGGTGCACGATGAGCTCGTCTACGCGCGTGCCGAAGCGCACCTCGCCGCCCGAGCGGCGTATCTGCTCGCGCATGGCCTCGATGATACGCGGCAGGCGGTCGGTGCCTATGTGCGGATGGGCGTCGCAGAGGATGTCGGTCGACGCGCCGTGCTGGCAGAACACGCGGAGTATCTTCTCGATGTTGCCGCGCTTCTTGGAGCGTGTGTAGAGCTTGCCGTCCGAGAAGGCCCCGGCGCCGCCTTCGCCGAAGGAGTAGTTGCTCTCGTCGTCCACTACGTGCTCGCGCGAGATGCGGGCGATGTCGCGCCGCCGCTCGTGCACGTTCTTGCCGCGCTCCAGCACCACGGGGCGCATTCCTAATTCCACGAGCCGCAGCGCGGCGAAGAGTCCGCCCGGCCCGGCGCCCACCACGACCACCTGCGGCGCCGACGATACATCGGGATAGACCACCGGTTCGAATTCGGCCTCGGGTTTCGGCTCGTTCACGTAGAGCTCGAGCGTGAGGTTTACGTAGACGGTGCGCTGGCGGGCGTCGATGCTGCGCCGGCTTACGCGCCAGTCGATTTGCGCCCGTGCGTCGAGGCCGAGCTCGCGCACGAGGTGGCGGCGCAGTTCGCGCGGTTGTGCCGCCACGGCGGGCAGCACGCGTATGTTAAGCGTCTTTTGCATAAAACAGTCGTGATGAAAATGGTTGGAATACGAAGACGGCCGCGTCCGGTAACCGGTGCGCGACCGTGGAAAGGTCAGCCGAAGAGGGCGCGCAGGGCCTCTTCCACCCTTCGCACGGGGACGAGTTCGATGGACAGGCGCTGCGTGTCGAGCCCCTTGAGGTTGGCTTCGGGCACCAGTATGCGTGCGAAGCCGAGCTTCTGCGCTTCGGCGATGCGTTGGGCGATGCGTGTCACGGGCCGTATCTCGCCGCTCAGGCCTACCTCGCCGGCCATGCAGGCGTTGCGCTCTATGGCCGTGTCTACGTTGCTCGAGAGCACGGCGGCGATGACGGAGAGGTCGATGGCGGGATCGCTCACCCGGATGCCGCCGGCGATGTTGAGGAATACGTCCTTTTGCGCCAGCTTGAAGCCGACGCGCTTTTCGAGTACGGCCAGCAGCATGTTGAGGCGGCGCAGGTCGAAGCCCGTGGCCGAGCGTTGCGGCGTGCCGTAGGCGGCGGTCGACACGAGGGCCTGCGTCTCGATGAGGAAGGGACGGATGCCCTCCACGGCGGCGGCGACGGCCACGCCGCTCAGTTCGTCGGCGTTCTGTGTGAGGAGGAGTTCCGAGGGGTTCTCCACGGGACGCAGCCCGGCGGCGCCCATTTCGTAGATGCCCAGTTCGGCGGTCGAGCCGAAGCGGTTCTTTATGCAGCGCAGTATGCGGTAGAAGTAGTGGCGGTCGCCCTCGAACTGCATCACGGTGTCGACGATGTGCTCCAGCACTTTCGGCCCGGCTATGCTGCCTTCCTTCGTGATGTGGCCTATGAGCACCACGGGCACGCCGCTCTCCTTGGCGTATTTGAGCAGGGCGGCGGCGCACTCGCGCACCTGTGTCACCGAGCCCGGGGCCGAGTCGAGTGCGTCGGAGGCTATGGTCTGTATGGAATCGACTACGACCATTTCGGGCGCCACGGCGCGGATGTGGCCGAAGATATGTTCCAGGCGCGTCTCGCAGAGCAGCAGACAGTCCGACGGCCTGCTTGATAGGCGGTCGGCGCGTAGCTTTATCTGCCGCTCGCTCTCTTCGCCGCTGATGTAGAGCAGGCGGCGTCCGCTCATGCCGAGTACGGTTTGCAGCAGGAGCGTCGACTTTCCGATGCCGGGCTCTCCGCCGAGCAAGATTAGCGAACCCGGCACGATGCCGCCGCCGAGCACGCGGTCGAACTCGGGGTCGCCCGTGGTGTAGCGCGGTTCCTCTTCGGCGCTCACCTCGCGCAGGGGGACGGGGCGTACTTCGCGTGCTCCCGCCACACCGGCTGCGGCCTCGCCGCGGCGGGATGCGGCGGTGGGTCTTACGGTCATTTCCCTGAAGGTGTTCCACTCTCCGCAGGCGGGGCAGCGGCCCACCCACTTGCCGGCTTCCTGTCCGCAGTGGCTGCACACGTAGACGGTTTTCTCCTTAGCCATAAGCGCGGGCCGTCAGGCCAGGTCTGAAAGTTCCTTCTTCATGTTGACCAATTCCTCACGCAGGCTGCGCAGGCGGCTTACCACCTCGACGGCCTGCACCGTGCCCGCCTTGTTCTTCTTGAGGAGTTCGCGGGCGGCGGCCAGTTTGAGTCCGCGCACCTTCACGAGGTTGTGCACGAGGCGCACCTGCTCGAGGTCGGCCTCGGTGTAGCGGCGCACCTTGCCGCCGGCTTTTTGGGGCGATATCTGCGGAAATTCTTTTTCCCAGTAGCGCAGTGTGGTCTCGTTGAGGCCGAACATCTCGGCCACTTCGCCGATGGAGTAGAACTGCTTGTTGTAGTTGTTGACATTGACCGTCATGGCGGGTTTTCTTTTAGAGGTGTGGGGGATGCGCCGGCGTGCAGGCCGGCGCGTCAAGGGCAAAGTTACGATTTTCTGCCGTCTGCGCAAAATTTTCCGTTGCCGGCGGGCCGTCCGGCGTTGCCGCGGGCATACGAAGAGCGGGCATCCGTCGCCCGGAGGCGGCAGATGCCCGTTTTTCCTTTAGTCGCGTTGTGATGCCTGATCAGGCTTCTGCTTCGGGGATTACCGACACGAAGCTGCGGTTGCGGTTGCCGCGCTTGAAGTTCACTACGCCGTCAGTGAGGGCGTAGAGCGTGTGGTCGCTGCCCATGCCTACATTCTTGCCGGGGTAGTGCACCGTGCCGCGCTGGCGTACGATGATGTTGCCGGCGATGCAGGTCTGACCGCCCCAAATCTTAACGCCCAATCTCTGTGAAGCCGACTCACGGCCGTTCTTAGAACTACCTACACCTTTTTTGTGTGCCATTTTCTTCTACGTTTTTAGGGGTTAAGCAATAACTTGTTTGATTGTCAGTTCGGTGAACTGGTGACGATAACCGTTGAGTTTGCGGTGGCCCTTGCGGCGCTTCTTGTGGAAGACGAGCACCTTGTCGCCCTTTACGAGCGGGGAGAGGACTTCGCAGACTACCTTGGCGCCTTCCACGACGGGAGCGCCCACGGTGATGTTACCATCGTTGTCTACCAACAACACTTTCTCAAATTCAACAGTCTGGCCACCTTCTGCGGCAGGCATGTGGTTGACGAAGAGCTTCTTGCCTTCTTCGGCCTTGAACTGCTGACCGTTAATCTCTACGATTGCGTACATTTTATGATTGTAATAAACGGTTTTTTCCGGGAGGCGTACTGCGGACGCAGTCGCTTGTCTGGCCTCGTCGGACTCTAAACGGCTGCGAATTTACGACTTATTTTTGAAATAGCGTGTGTTTGCGGCAGATTTTTTTCGAGGCGCCGGTACGGAATGCGCGCCGGTGCCGGCCGCGCGGAGCGGATTGGTCTGTTTTTCCGGTCGGACGGTGCGGAGGCACCGATTGGCGGTTGTTGAGGAGAGATGGATTCAAAGTTCTGATTATTAGTTCGCTATTGAGATTTTGAGGATGTTGAGCACCGGCACGCATACGGGGCGCCGCGCAGGGCGTTAGTCGTGTGGCGAAAAGCACTACTTGCATTTTGAAAAAGCACTTACTCGTGTAAAAAATCCAAGTAGTGCTTTTCGTCACACGAGTAAGTGCTTTTTTTAGACGCTTAACGCTGCTTGACAATCAGATAGTTACGATGGGCGTAAAGTGCAGCCGTGCGTTGTCTGCGCCGCTTCGGGGTGTCGGTGCGGTGCGGATTGTTCTCTTTTTCCTCTGCACACGTGCCCGGGCGGTGCCTTCGGGGCTCTGTACGAAAACTCCCCGCGGGGGCACGGAGCCTTCGCGGGGAGTCTATGGAGTGGCGGGCGGGCCGCCTGTAGGTGTCAGTTGTTTTCGGGCCGCAGCTTGCGCACCGTTTCGCCGGCGCGCCACATTTCGCTCTCGCGCAGCGCCTTGAGCTCGGCCTCGAGCTTCACGCGGTAGTCGGGCTGCGAGTTGCTGTCGATGGAAATCTGTGCCTCGTTGCCGGTGACCACGCTGTGGTAGAGTTTCTGCACGACCGGCTTGATGGCGTCGTGGAAGGGCGTCATCCAGTCGAGGGCGCCGCGCTGTGCTGTGGTGGAGCAGTTGGCGTACATCCAGTCCATACCGTTCTTGGCCACGAGCGGCATAAGGCTCTGCGTGAGTTCCTCGACGGTCTCGTTGAAGGCCTCGGAGGGCGTGTGCCCGTTCTCACGCAGCACCTCGTACTGTGCCAGGAACAGGCCCTGTATGGCGCCCATGAGCGAGCCGCGCTCGCCGGTGAGGTCGCTGGTGGCCTCGCGCTTGAAGCTGGTCTCGAAGAGGTAGCCCGAGCCTATGCCCACGCCGAAGGCGAGCACCTTCTCGAGCGCGCGGCCCGAGTGGTCCTGATAGACGGCGTAGGAGGAGTTGAGGCCGCGGCCTTCGAGGAACATCGTGCGCAGCGAGGTGCCCGAGCCTTTGGGCGCCACGAGGATGACGTCGATGTCGGCGGGGGGCACTACGCCCGTGCGGTCGCTCCAGTTGATGGCGAAGCCGTGCGAGAAGTAGAGCGTCTTGCCGGCGGTGAGGTGGGGCTTGATGGTGGGCCAGAGCTGCATCTGTGCTGCGTCGGAGAGCAGCATGCAGACGATGGTGCCGCGCTCGGCGGCCTCCTCAAGGCTGAAGAGCGTTTCGCCCGGCACCCATCCGTCGGCCACCGCCTTCTCGTAGGTTTTGCCCTGGCGCTGTCCCACTATGACATTGAAGCCGTTGTCGCGCAGGTTGCAGGCCTGGCCGGGGCCCTGGACGCCGTAGCCGAGCACGGCGATGGTTTCGTCTTTGAGCACCTCGCGTGCCTTTTCCAGGGGGAACTCTTCGCGGGTCATCACTTCCTCGATGACGCCTCCAAAATTCAGTTTTGCCATTTTTCTTCTTGTTATTGGGTTTGTTGATGTTATTGTTCTTGTTTACGGTCGACGGCGCCGGCGAGCGTCACGGCGGCCTTCACCACCACGGGGCCGCCCTGCTTGCGCGCCTCCACGGCGTAGTGCCCGTCGTCGGTGCTGTCGATGAAGAACTCGAGACACTCGCCGAGGTAGGTCTCGGCGCAGTAGGCCACCTCGAGGCGGCGCACGCCGCGCTCGGCCAGCAGGTCGGGCGGCAGGAGGTCGAGCATCATCTGTATGTAGCGTATGGAGTTGACATGGCCGTTGATGTCGAGGTCGCTGTAGCGGGCCGTGTGCGTGGCGCAGGGCACGGCGCTCTTCACGCGGATGCGTCCCGGACCGGCGATGGGTACGCCGCGCTCCACCACGGCGCCGGCGAATCCGCCGTCGGGCAGGCCGGCGAGGTCCATGGGCTGGCGCGTCGTCAGGTTGATGAGGGCCCAGATGCTGTGGCCGTAGCCGTAGACGCGCTCCGCCTCGCCCGTGATGGCGAAGAGGCGGTCGGTGAACTGCCGGTACAGGGCCGACACCCACGTGTCTATGGCGTAGCGCTCGCCCGTGCGGGGCATTTCGTCGAGCTCTACCACGAGGCGCGAGAGCACCCACACGTGGTCGGCCTTGATCATGTCGTCGAAACCGAAGCCGTGGCTGCCGGCATGCAGACTGGCGCAGCGCAGCAGATGGTTGCCGAGGAAGCCCCACGAGAGGCGCCCGCGGCAGTCCTCCGAGAAGGGCTCGACGGTGAAGGGGTAGTGTCCGATATGGTTTTCTGTAGTGGTCATTTCGTTGGGGTGAATGGTTGCTTGACTCCTTATTATATATACGCGCGCGTAAGGCGCCGCCGCCGGCCGTCGGCCGGGGAGTGTCAGCTGTGGCGCTGGCGGTATTCCTCCTCGCGCAGTTGCAGGAAGTCGCTGAGCTCTTCGCGGCGGCTCTTGGTGACGGCCACGATGCCCGAACTTACGAACTGCAGGAGGCAGTCGTACTGCTTGAGTTTGCGGTAGAGGAGCATGATGTCCTCCGGCAGGCCCTCCTTCGACACGATGGAGTAGGTGGGGTTTACTTCCACTATCTTGCTGTCGTGAAAGCGTATGGCTTTCGATATTTCCTTGTTCTCCAGCAGTTTGCCGGTAGCTATCTTGTAGAGCGCCTGCTCCATCACGTAGATTTCGTCCGTAGTGAAGTATTGCGCCTGAATGACGTCGATTTTCTTCTCTATCTGCTTTGTCACCGTCCGTATGGTCGCTTCGTCCGTCAGGCAGGTGATGGTGTAGCGGTGCACCTTGCTGATGCCGCTGGGCGATACGTTGAGGCTCTCGATGTTGAGTTGCCGGCGCGTGAACACGTTGGTCACTTGCGTGAGCACGCCCGCCAGGTTCTCTGAGAATACGATGATGGTATAGAGGGTGGGGCCTTGGGCCGCCGGGGTGTTGTCTGAACTCATGGACAAGAGGTTTTAGGGAAAGGAAAATAGGCGGATTTTCAATCGGAGCCGGTGCCGCTTTTTCGGGGACGGATGTCGTTTTTGTGACGCGCCTTGCCACTTTTGTGGGACGCCTTGCCACTTTTACGGGAACGGCCGCCACTTTTATGAAGACAGGCGCTACACTTCCAGCAGCATGTCGTCGACATCGTGGCCGGGACAGCACATGGGCAGCACGTTGTCCTCCTCCATCACGGCCGCCTGCAGCAGAAACGCGCCCGGAGCGGCGAGCATCGCGGCTACGGCGTCTTCGAGCTTGGCACGGTCGGTCACGGTGAGCGCCGGGATGCCGTAGGCTTCGGCTATTTTCTCGTAGTCGGGATTGAGCATCGGCGTGAACGAGTAGCGGTGGCGGAAGAAGAGCGCCTGCCACTGCCGAACGTTGCCCAGGTAGTTGTTGTTGAGGAGTATGATCTTTACCGGCGCGCCCTGCTCCATGATGGTGCCGAACTCCTCGAGCGTCATCTGCAGGCCGCCGTCGCCGATAAAGAGGCAGACCGTGCGCTCCGGCGCGCCGAACGTGGCGCCGATGGCGGCGGGCAGGCCGTAGCCCATCGTGCCCATGCCGCCCGAGGTCACGATGCTGCGCGGGCGGGTGAACTTGAAGTAGCGCGCGGCCAGCATCTGGTTCTGTCCCACATCGGTCACGAGCACCGCCTCGTTGTGCGTCATCTCCGTCACCTTGCGCACGACCTCGGCCATGCGGAGCGGACCGTCGGCGGGCTCCGTCTGCGGGCGTATCACCTTCTCGCGTTCCAGTTCGTCGTATTCGCGGAACGATTCGCGCCACGCGTCGTGGCGGCGCGGTTCGAGGAGTGCCGTCACGGCCGCCAGCGTCTGCTTGCAGTCGCCGGGCACGGCCACGTCGACCTTCACGTTCTTGTCGAACTCCGAGAGGTCTATGTCGAAGTGTACGATGCGCGCCTGGCGGGCGTAGGTCTCGAGCTTGCCCGTTATGCGGTCGTCGAAGCGCATGCCGACGGCTATGAGCACATCGCACTTCTGTGTGTTCTTGTTCGCCCCGAGGCTGCCGTGCATGCCGAGCATTCCCACATTGAGCGGGTGGTCGGACGGCAGGGCCGAGAGGCCGAGCAGCGTGCACCCCGCCGGAGCGCCGCAAGTCTCTATCATCGTGCGCAGTTCGGCCTGTGCATGGCCCAGTTCCACGCCCTGCCCTACGAGCACGAGCGGCCGCTCGGCGCCGTTGATGAGTTCGGCGGCGCGGCGCACGCTCTCGGGCGGTGTGGGCGGTACGGGCACGTAGCTGCGTATGAAGTCGATTTTCTCGGGCTTGTATTCCGCCAGCTCGATCTGTGCGTTCTTGGTGAAATCCAGTACGACCGGGCCGGGACGCCCGCTCCGCGCTATGTAGAAGGCACGGCTCACGGCCCATGCCACATCCTTGGGCGAGCGGATCTGATAGGCCCATTTGCAGATGGGCTGCGTGATACCTACCATGTCACACTCCTGGAAGGCGTCGGAACCGAGCATCTGTGCGCCCACCTGTCCCATGATGACGACAATGGGCGTACTGTCGGTCATGGCGTCGGCAATGCCCGTGATGGTGTTCGTAGCCCCCGGGCCGCTCGTCACCAGACAAACGCCTGTCCGGCCGCTTACACGGGCGTAGCCTTCGGCGGCGTGGGCGGCTGCCTGCTCGTGGCGCACGAGCACGTGGCCGAGCCGGTCGCGGTAGTCGTAGAGCGCGTCGTAGACGGGCATGATGGCGCCGCCGGGATAGCCGAAGATTCTGTCGACGCCTTCGGCCACGAGCGAGCGCATGAGTATCTCCGCGCCGCTCAGCTTGGGGGGATATGTATTGTCCGTAGTGGTCATGGTTGTTCTTTATATATAAATATGTGTATGGGCCGGTGCCGGCCGGCGTTCCCCTTGCTTGCGGGGACGACGGCGCTGTCCGGCGCTCAGTCTACTATGCGGATGCCGCCCTTGTCGGCGCTGGCCACGGCCGCGGCGTAGGCCCGCAGCGCCTTCGATACTTCGCGGCGGCGTTCGAGCGGCCGCATGGGACGCGCGGCCAGTTCCTCGTCGGAGAGCCGTACGTTGATGCTGCGCGCGGGTATGTCTATTTCGATAATGTCCCCGTCGACGATTTTTCCGATGTTACCGCCGGCAGCCGCTTCGGGCGATATGTGTCCGATGCTGAGGCCGGAGGTTCCGCCCGAGAAGCGTCCGTCGGTGATGAGGGCGCAGGCCTTGCCCAGATGCCGGCTCTTGATGTAGGAAGTGGGGTAGAGCATTTCCTGCATGCCCGGGCCTCCTTTGGGTCCTTCGTGGGTGATGACCACCACATCGCCGGCCTGCACCTTGCCGTCGAGTATGCCCTCGCAGGCCGCTTCCTGCGAGTCGAACACCCGCGCCGGTCCGGCGAAGTGCCAGAGCGCCTCGTCGACGCCGGCCGTCTTGACCACGCAGCCGTCGAGGGCGATGTTGCCGAAGAGCACCGCCAGTCCGCCGTCCTTGGTGTAGGCGTGCGCCGTGTCGCGTATGCAGCCCGTGGCGCGGTCGGTGTCGAGCGTTTCCCAGCGGGTGTCCTGCGAGCCCATCTGCGTGCTGAAGCGTCCCGCGGGCGCGCTGCGGTAGATGCGGTCGGCGTCGGCGTCGACCGTCGGCGCGGTGATGCTGTATCTGGCGATACATTCGCCCAGCGTCATGCCGTCGGCGCGGCAGGCGCCGGTGTGCAGCAGGCCCGCCGCGGCCAGTTCGCCGAGTATGCCCATTATGCCGCCGGCGCGGTTACACTCCTGTATGGAATAGCGCTGCGTGTTGGGGGCCAGTTTGCACAGGCAGGGCACGCGGCGGCTCAGGGCGTCGATGTCGGCCATGGTGAAGTCGACGCCTGCCTCGTTGGCCACGGCCAGAAGGTGCAGGACGGTGTTGGTGGAGCCGCCCATGGCTATGTCGAGCGTCATGGCGTTGAGGAAGGCCTCGCGCGAGGCTATGTTGAGGGGCAGGACGCTTTCGTCGCCCTCCTCGTAGTATCGGTAGGCGTTGCGCACGATGAGGCGCGCGGCCTCTTCGAAGAGGCGCCGGCGGTTGGTGTGTGTGGCCAGTACGGTGCCGTTGCCCGGCAGGGCGAGGCCCAGCGCCTCGTTGAGGCAGTTCATGGAGTTGGCCGTGAACATGCCCGAGCACGAACCGCAGCCCGGACAGGCGCGGCTCTCTATCTCGGCGAGTTCCTCGTCGCTCACGCTCGTGTCGGCACCCTTCACCATGGCCGTGATGAGGTCCACGTTTTCGCCGCGCCACTTGCCGGCCTCCATCGGGCCGCCGCTCACGAAGACCGTGGGCACGTTGAGGCGCATGGCCGCCATGAGCATGCCCGGCGTCACCTTGTCGCAGTTGGAGATGCACACGAGGGCGTCGGCCTTGTGGGCGTTGACCATATATTCCACCGAGTCGGCTATCAGATCGCGTGAGGGCAGGGAGTAGAGCATGCCGTCGTGGCCCATGGCGATGCCGTCGTCGATGGCGATGGTGTTGAACTCGGCCGCGTAGCAGCCCAGTTTTTCTATCTCGCGCTTGACGAGCTGTCCGGCCTCGTGCAGATGTGTGTGTCCGGGTACGAACTGTGTGAAAGAGTTGGCGATGGCTATGATGGGCTTGCCGAACTGTTCGCGCTTCATGCCGTTGGCAACCCACAGGGCGCGGGCGCCGGCCATGCGCCGTCCGGAGGTGCTTTGCGCGCTGCGTAACTGATGCTTCATGGAGTGTTGCTTTTGAAGACGCCGGAGGGCGTGATTTCTGACTATTTGAAATGCAAATGTATGGATAATTTGCCGAACGACAAACGAAATGCGTCGAAAATTTGAAATCTGTAACATTTCGGCCGCTCAGCCCGTTGCTGTGGAACCGCGGCCCTGTGGCGACGGCGGCAGGGCGCTCCGGGTGGAGGGATGTCGCCGCCGCGCCGGCGGCGTGTCAAGAAAAAATCACCGGCCGGGCCGTCGCAGCATCGCCGCGGGCGTACTTTTTGCGTCGCACGTAACCTGCTGAAAACAGGATATTTGGGAGAAGGTGAAAAAGCACTACTTGGATTTTGAAAAAGTACTTACTCGTGTAAAAAATCCAAGTAGTGCTTTTCGGCACACGAGTAAGTGCTTTTTCAACGCGGCGCCGCCGTGTGGCCGCACCGTCCCTTCTTTGTCAAAAAATATCGCACCGAACCGCTCCTCTGCGCCGCCGCGTGCCTGCTCGTCCGCCTTTACCGGCCGACGGAACAGGGCGGGCGCCGCCGTCGCGGCCATTATTTGGTCATTTATTAAAATATGTGTAACTTTGCGGCTCATTTCTGAAAAATAGTATAATTACCAACCAATTGATAAAGGAATGAAAACATTCAACTTCAAGCCCAGACTCTTCTCGGAACTGCGCCACTACTCGCGCGAGAAGTTCGCGGCCGACGCCATGGCCGGCCTCATTGTGGGCATCGTGGCCCTGCCGCTGGCCATCGCCTTCGGCATCGCCTCCGGCGTGTCGCCCTCGCAGGGCATCCTCACGGCCATCATCGGCGGTTTCGTCGTGTCGGCCCTCGGCGGCTCGCGTGTGCAGATAGGCGGTCCCACCGGCGCCTTCATCGTGATTATCTTCGGCATCGTCAACGACCCCTCGCTCGGCCTCTCCGGCCTCATGGTGGCCACGATGCTGGCCGGGCTGTTCCTCATACTGCTCGGCGTGTTCAGGCTCGGCACCATCATCAAATTCATCCCTTATCCCATCGTCGTGGGCTTTACCAGCGGTATCGCCGTGACTATCTTCACCACCCAGATAAAGGACCTTTTCGGCCTGACCATCGACGGGAAAGTGCCCGGCGACTTCGTGTCGAAGTGGGTGGTCTACTTCCGGCATTTCGACACCGCCGACTGGCTCACCACCGCCGTGGGGCTGGCCAGCATCGCCGTTATCGCCCTCACGCCCAAAGTGTCGAAAAAGGTGCCCGGCTCGCTTGTGGCCATCGTGCTCATGACCGTCGGCGTGTATTTCCTCAACGCCTACACCGACTGCCGCGTGCTCACCATCGGCGACTCGTTCGGTGAGATAAAGGCCGCCATTCCCGCCCTCACCGTACCCGACCTCACGTGGGACGGCGTGCGCTCGCTGCTGCCCACGGCCATGGTCATCGCCGTGCTCGGCGCCATCGAGTCGCTGCTCTCCGCCACCGTGGCCGACGGCGTGTGCGGCGACCATCACAACTCCAACCAGGAACTCATAGGCCAGGGCGTGGCCAACCTCTTCACGCCGCTCTTCGGCGGCATACCCTGTACCGGCGCCATAGCCCGGACCATGACCAACATCAACAACGGCGGACGCACGCCCGTGGCCGGTATCATACACGCCGTCGTGCTGCTGGTCATCTTCCTCGCGCTCATGCCCCTGGCCGCCTATATCCCCATGGCCTGCCTGGCCGGCGTGCTCGTCGTGGTGTCGTACAACATGAGCGGCTGGCGCACCGTGGTGCAGCTCATGAAGAACCCCAAGAGCGACATCGCCGTATTGTGCATCACCTTCTTCCTCACCGTCGTCTTCGACCTCACCGTAGCCATCGAGGTGGGACTGCTCATAGCCTGCCTGCTCTTCATGAAGCGCATGGCCGAAACCACACAGGTGAAGGTGATAGCCGACGAGATAGATCCCAACGAAGAGACTGATGCCGAAGTGCACGAAGAGCACCTCGTCATACCGCAGGGCGTGGAGGTGTACGAAATCAACGGCCCCTATTTCTTCGGCATAGCCAACAAGTTCGAGGAACTCATGGCGGCCATGGACAACCACCCCAAGGTGCGCGTCATCCGCATGCGCCGCGTGCCCTTCATCGACTCCACCGGCATCCACAACCTCCACAACCTCTGCGAGATGAGCCACCGCGAAGGGACACACATCGTGCTCTCGGGCGTCATGCCCAACGTGTATGCCGTGCTCGAGCATAACGGATTCGCCCGCCTGCTGGGCAAAGACCATATCTGCCCGAACATCAACGTGGCCCTCGAGCGTGCACGTGCCATCGTGGCGCGCAAGGGCTGACGCGTGCCCGACGGCCCGAAAGACGGTACTGACAGCCCCGGAACCGGACGCGGAAAAGAAAAACTGATTTTTTTTTGAAAAAATACGCGTCGTAATAATAATAAAACGTATCTTTGCAAGCGGATAGAGTGAGGGGCTTTCTTGAAGTTCCTCACTCGTTTTAATACAACACTTATCGCAAGCATGATTGACAAAGAAGTAGTGAGAAAACTGGTGGACGAATGGCTCGACGGAAAAGACTATTTCCTGACCGGCCTCTCCATATCGGCCGACAGTCGCATCGTCGTGGAGATAGACCACGAGGAGGGCGTGTGGATAGAGGACTGCGTGGCGCTCAGCCGACACATAGAGAACGGACTCGACCGCGAGCAGGAGGACTTCGAACTCGAGGTGGGCAGCGCCGGCATAGGACAGCCCTTCAAGGTGTTGCGCCAGTATGAGATACATCAGGGCGAGCGCGTGGAAGTGCTCACCGCCGACGGACGGAAACTCACCGGCGTGCTCTCGGGCGTCACTCCCGAGAATTTTGTGCTCACCGTCACCGAAAAGGTGAAGCCCGAGGGAAAGAAACGCCCCGAGCTGCAGGAACGCGACCTGACGCTGCGCTACGACGAGGTGAAGTACACGAAATATCTCATCGACTTCAAGTGAACACGGCGGCGCACGGACACCGGCGCCTCAACCCTACGCATATAAAAAACAAACACAATATATGGCAAAGAAGAAAGAAGAGACAATGAGTCTCATAGATACGTTCTCGGAATTCAAGGAAACGAAAAACATCGACCGCACGACCATGGTGGGCGTGCTCGAGGAGAGTTTCCGCAGCGTGATAGCCAAGATCTTCGGCTCTGACGAGAATTTCGACGTTATCGTCAACCCCGACAAAGGCGACTTCGAAATATACCGCAACCGCGAGGTGGTGGCCGACGGAGAGGTGACCGACGAAAACAAGCAGATAACGCTGACCGCCGCGCGGGAGATTGACGCGGACTACGAGGTGGGCGAGGAAGTGAGCGAGACCATCGATTTTGCGAAGTTCGGACGCCGCGCCATCCTTACGCTCCGTCAGACGCTCGCCAGCAAGATTCTCGAACTCGAGCACGACTCCCTCTATAATAAATATAAGGACCGCGTGGGCGAAATAATCGCCGCCGAAGTGTATCAGACCTGGAAAAGCGAAACCCTGCTCATGGACGACGAGCACAACGAACTGCTCCTGCCGAAAAACCAGCAGATTCCGCGCGACTTCTTCCACAAGGGCGACACCGTGCGCGCCGTCATCGACCGCGTGGACAATACCAACGGCAACCCGAAGATATATCTCTCGCGTACCTCGACCGACTTCCTGCGCCGCCTGCTCGAACAGGAAATACCCGAGATAGCCGACGGACTCATATCGCTGCGCCGCATTGCCCGTATTCCCGGCGAACGCGCCAAGATCGCAGTGGAAAGCTACGATGACAGAATAGATCCCGTGGGAGCCTGCGTGGGCGTGAAAGGTAGCCGAATACACGGCATCGTGCGCGAGCTCAACAACGAGAATATCGACGTCATCAACTACACCTCCAACATACGCCTCTTCATACAGCGCGCGCTCAGCCCGGCCGAGGTGTCGAACATCGTGCTCAACGAGGAAGAACACAAGGCTGAGGTGTATCTGCGTCCCGAAGAGGTGTCGCTGGCCATCGGCAAGGGCGGCATGAACATCAAACTGGCCTCCATGCTCACGGAATACACCATTGATGTGTATCGCGAAGTGGCCGGCAACGAGGAAACCGAGGATATCTACCTCGACGAGTTCGCCGACGAAGTGGACCAGTGGGTGATCGACGCCATCAAGAGCATAGGGCTTACCACTGCGAAGGAAGTGCTCAACGCCCCGCGCGACATGCTCATCGAAAAGGCCGATCTCGAAGAGGACACCGTCGACGATGTGCTCCGCATCCTGAAGGCCGAATTCGAGGATGACAACGACTGAAACATAGCGGCTGCGAAAGTGGGATAAGCGCCTAACGAAAAAATACCAAAACAGAGAGAATGACCATCAGACTAAATAAAGTTATCAAAGAGTTCAACGTAGGTCTCCAGACGGTAGTGGACTTCCTTCAGAAGAAAGGCCACGAAGTGAACGCCGGCCTCAACCAGCGCATCACCGACGAGCAGTACGAACTCTTACGCAAGGAGTTCGGCGCCGACAAGGATTTGCGCACCGAGGCGGAGAAAATGTTGCAGAGCCGCCAGAAGGAGAAACAGAAGGAGAAGGTGAAGAAGCCTGATCCCGAGGTCATCGAAACCTCAATACCCGAGGAACTGCGGCCGCAGCTGACCGTAAAGGGCACCATCGACCTCAACGAAAAGACTGCACCGAAGGCTGAACCTAAAAAGCTCTCCGAGAACGAAGAGAAGGTCTTCGCCGCGCAGCCCGCAGAGCCGGCCTCCGGAAAAGAGACCGCTTCCGCGTCTCAACCGGCAACCCGCCCCGAAACCGGAAAGACGGTTGACGAACCCTCGCCTGCCGCCGAAATCGCCGCGCCCGTAGCGGAGGAGCCGGCCGTCGTATCCGCCGCTGCTTCCGAACAGGACAAAACGGCCGGAAAGAAGGAGAAGCACAAACTTTCGGTAGAGGAGCGCGCCAAGGCGATAGGCGAGGAGAGCGACGGCGTATTCAAGTTGCGCACACATCCCGAACTGAGCGGTCCGAAAGTGCTCGGTACCATTGATCTCTCTACGCTCAATCAGACGACCCGTCCCAAGAAAAAGACCAAGGAGGAGCGTCGCAAGGAGCGCGAAGAGAAGAACCGCGCCGCGCGTCCTACCGGGCAGGCCGGCAGCGGCGAGAAGAAAAAACGCAACCGCATCGGCAAGGAACGCGTAGACGTGAATGCCGCAGCCGCGCAGCAGGGTGCGTCGCAGCCGCGTAACCGTCAGCAAGGCGGCGGGCAGGGTAATGCGCCGCAGGGCGGCAGCAAACGCTCGAAGGACCGCAACCGCAAGGTACAGGCCGTAGTGAAGCCTGAAATATCCGATGAGGATGTGGCAAAACAGGTAAAGGAAACGCTCGCACGCCTTACCAGTAAGCAGAAAGGCTCTAAGGGCGCCAAATACCGCAAGGAGAAGCGTGAGCAAGTGCGCGCCCTGCAGGAGGAAGAGCGCCTGGAGGCAAAGGCCGAGAGCAAGGTGCTGAAGCTGACGGAATTTGTCACGGCCAACGAACTGGCAACGATGATGGATGTACCCGTTACCCAAGTCATCGGCACCTGTATGAGTATCGGCATAATGGTCTCCATCAACCAGCGTCTTGACGCCGAGACGATCGACCTTGTCGCCGACGAGTTCGGATTCAAGACCGAATATATCAGCGCCGATGTACAGGAAGCGATAGCCGAGGAGGAGGACAACGAAGAGGATCTCCTGCCGCGCGCCCCGATCGTAACCGTCATGGGCCATGTAGACCACGGAAAAACCTCGTTGCTCGACCATATCCGCAAGGCCAATGTTATTGCGGGCGAGGCCGGCGGCATCACGCAGCACATCGGTGCCTACAATGTAAAACTCGAGAGCGGGCGACACATCACCTTCCTCGACACGCCGGGCCACGAGGCCTTCACCGCCATGCGAGCCCGCGGCGCGCAGGTCACCGACATAGCCATCATCATCATTGCCGCCGACGACGACATCATGCCCCAGACCAAGGAGGCCATCAACCATGCCGTGGCAGCCAATGTCCCTATCGTGTTTGCCATCAATAAGATAGATAAGCCCCACGCCAACCCCGACAAGATAAAGGAGGCACTGGCCGCTATGAATTTCCTGGTAGAAGAATGGGGTGGCAAGTACCAGAGTCAGGACATCTCGGCCAAGAAAGGCATCGGCGTGCAGGAACTGCTTGAAAAGGTGTTACTCGAGGCTGACATGCTTGAACTGAAGGCCAACCCCAACCGTAAGGCCGTAGGTACGGTCATAGAATCCTCGCTCGACAAGGGCCGCGGCTATGTGGCCACGGTGCTGGTGTCGAACGGCACGCTGCGCCAGGGCGACATCGTGCTGGCCGGCACGAACTTCGGCCGCATAAAGGCGCTCTTCAACGAGCGCGGACAGCGCATACAGGAAGTAGGTCCCGCCCAGGCCGCCACTTTGCTCGGCTTCAACGGTGCACCGCAGGCCGGCGACCAGTTCCACGTGATGGACACGGAGCAGGAGGCGCGCGAGATAGCCAACAAGCGCGAGCAGCTGCAGCGCGAGCAAGACCTGCGCACGCACAAGATGCTCACCCTCGACGAAGTGGGCCGCCGCATCAAGCTCGGTTCGTTCAAGGAAATGAACATCATCGTCAAGGGCGATGTAGACGGTTCGGTCGAGGCCCTCTCCGACTCGTTCATCAAGCTCTCCACCGAGACCATTGCCGTCAACGTGATACATAAGGGCGTAGGCCAGATTTCCGAAAACGACGTCACGCTCGCCGCCGCGTCGCAGGCCGTCATCGTGGGCTTCCAGGTGCGTCCCAGCCAGTCGGCCCGCAAGCTCGCCGAGAAGGAAGGCGTCGACATCCGCCAGTATTCCGTCATCTACGACGCCATCGAGGAAGTCAAGGAAGCCATGGAAGGCATGCTCGAGCCGGTGCTCAAGGAAGAACTCACCGCCACCATCGAGGTGCGTCAGGTCTACCACATCTCCAAGGTAGGTTTTGTGGCCGGCGCCTACGTGATAGACGGCAAGGTGAAGCGCTCCGACAAGGCCCGCCTCATTCGCGACGGCATCGTCATATTTACCGGCGACATCAACGCCCTCAAGCGTTTCAAGGACGATGTGAAGGAAGTCACGACCAACTTCGAGTGCGGTATATCCCTGACGAACTGCAACGACATCAAGGAGGGCGACATCATCGAGACCTTCCAGGAAATCGAGGTGAAGCAGAAGCTCTGACGCCTCCGCCTGCCGGACATACAGACATGAAGACAATTAGCTGCACCTCCGCCTTACGTGAGTGTTGCAGCTAATTGTCTTTTTATGAAACCCTTTTGTATGTGTTCCCGGTCTGTCTGTCAGGATGTTCCGGCCGTCCGTCGGATTGCTCTGCGTATTGTCCGCGCTGTTTCAAGTGATAAGAAAACCTTTTCAGGCAATAGGATAATCGTTTCAAGTAATAAGAAAACTGTTTTAAGTAATAAAACAACCGTTCCAAGCAATAAAAACACAAAATCATGTACATAGACATTTTCCTGTTAGTATTGTTCGCCTGGGCCGTCTTCAGCGGCTGGCGCAACGGCTTCGTCAAGGAAGCCTTCAATACCCTCGGCCTCATCGTCGGCCTTGCCCTCGCCCTGCTGGTCTACTCCCTGATGGGCGAATGCCTCACCGTCGACGGCTCAACCGTCAACAAGTTGCTCTCCATCGTAGCCTTTCTGCTGCTCTGCATCGTCATGCCCATCGTCTGCGGCTTTGCCGCCAATGTCCTGACCCACGCCATCCGCAGCAGCCTGCTTGGTCTGCCCAACAGTCTGCTCGGTGTAGGTTTCAGCGTCCTTAAGTTTCTGCTGCTCGTCAGTTTCGCCTTCAATGTGATGAGCAATCTCTGCATCGTGCGTCCCGACACCGCCGCCAGCTCCCTGCTCTTCGAGCCCGTGAGCAAGGTGCTCCCCTTCGTGCGCAACGAGGCCGGCCACTGCCTGCAGAGCCATTTCGACGAGGCCCGCCCCGACACCACCTACATCGACTTCGACCGCTCCGACCGCGACCTCGAGCAGCGCGGCGACATTTACAAAGTGCCCGAGAAGCGCTGAGTATTCATCTTTCCCCAATCCGCCATCGCCATGCAGCACGACATCCCAACACCCATCAGCGCCCCCGCGTCCGGCGAGCCGAAGAACAAGCTCGTCCGCGAGGTAGCCGAGAAGAAATACGAGTACGGTTTCACCACCGACATACACACCGACATCATAGAGCGCGGCCTCAACGAAGACGTCATACGCCTCATCTCCGCCAAGAAGGAGGAGCCCCAATGGCTGCTCGACTTCCGCCTGCGCGCCTACCGCCACTGGCTCACCCTCGAACAGCCTTCGTGGGCCCACGTGAACCTGCCGGCCATAGACTATCAGGCCATATCCTATTACGCCGATCCCACCAGGAAGGCCAAGGACGAGGGCAAGAAGGAGATAGATCCCGAGCTGATGAAGACCTTCGACAAGCTCGGCATCCCCCTGCACGAACGCATGGCCCTGGCCGGCGTGGCCGTCGACGCCGTCATGGATTCCGTCTCCGTGAAGACCACCTTCAAGGAGAAGCTCCAGGAGAAAGGCATCATATTCTGCTCCATGAGCGAGGCCGTGCGCGAGAATCCCGACCTCGTCCGCAAGTATCTCGGCACCGTCGTACCCTATCGCGACAACTACTTTGCCGCCCTCAACAGCGCCGTCTTCTCCGACGGCTCCTTCGTCTACATACCCCGCGGCGTGCGCTGCCCCATGGAACTCTCCACCTATTTCCGCATCAACGCCCGCAACACCGGCCAGTTCGAACGCACCCTCATCGTGTGCGACGCCGGCGCCTACGTGTCGTACCTCGAGGGCTGCACCGCCCCCATGCGCGACGAAAACCAGCTCCATGCCGCCATCGTCGAGATAGTCGTCGAGGAAGACGCCGAGGTGAAGTATTCCACCGTCCAGAACTGGTATCCCGGCGACGCCGAGGGCCGCGGCGGCGTGTATAACCTCGTCACCAAGCGCGGTCATCTGCGCGGCCGCAACGCACGCCTGTCGTGGACGCAGGTAGAGACCGGCTCGGCCATCACCTGGAAGTATCCCTCCTGCGTGCTCATGGGCGACAACTCGCAGGCCGAGTTCTACAGCGTGGCCGTGACCAACAACTATCAGGAGGCCGACACCGGCACCAAGATGATACACGTGGGACGCAACACCCGCTCCACCATCATATCCAAGGGCATATCGGCCGGCCACAGCCAGAACTCCTACCGCGGCCTTGTGCGCGTGGCGTCGAAAGCCGCCGGCGCGCGCAACTATTCCTCGTGCGACTCGCTCCTGCTGAGCAGCACCAGCGGGGCCCACACCTTCCCCTATATCGATGTGCAGAACCCCGACGCCGTGGTGGAGCACGAGGCCACCACCTCCAAGATATCGGAGGACCAGCTCTTCTACTGCAACCAGCGCGGCATTCCCACCGAGACCGCCGTCGACCTCATCGTCAACGGCTACGCCAAGGAGGTCATCAACAAGCTGCCCATGGAGTTTGCCGTCGAGGCCCAGAAGCTGCTCAGCGTCTCGCTCGAAGGCAGCGTGGGGTAGCCGCATTTTAACACTTCTTGCTTTTCGCCGGAAAATTTCGTATATTTGCATTTGCAAGGGGGCAGACCGCGACGGCCTGCCCCCTGTTTTGTGGGCTTCCGGGCCCTGTTTCAGGGCGAAATGCAAGTAATGGAAGCGCAGAATGCACTACTTGTATTCTGAAATGGGTTACTTGCATTTTAAAAAAGGTTACTTTGCGGTCCGAAAGCATTACTTGCATTTCAAAATGCACCGCCTCGAAATGTTGCCGAAGGTTAAAAACGTTAAAGTCCGGCGGCCGCGCGGACGGCTTCCGCGGCTTCCCGATGAAGGAAGTCCCGCCGTTGCCCCGAAAGGCAACGGCGGGACTATTACAGTGGCGTACCTGTCCGTGCGGCTCAGTAGACCGTGTTCTGCGGGTCGAAGTTCGTCCAGCCATCCATCCAGTTGTCAGAAGCGTCGCGGAAAGCTCCGATATATCCTCCCTTGCCGTCAGAGAGCATTACCGACGGGCAGTAATTCTGTCCTGTCCCTTTGGGGACTATGAGGTTCAGCTCGGCTTCGGTCATCTCCTTGTTTGTGGGCTCACTGAAGAAGAACGTGTGGGAATATGACACCTTGGTGCGATCTTCCGTCTTCGTGGCATAGTCATAAAGATAATCCGCGTACTCCTTGTTCTTGTCCGTACCAATCACGCCCATGCCTGCGAAGATGATGTTCTTCAGGCGGAATCCGCCTTCCTTGGCAAATTTCACGGTGTTGCCCTTCTCGCCGTCCACGATAAGGCCGATGGGGTATCCTACCGCCAGGGTGTTCTCGACATTCAGCTTGCTGCTGCGGCGAATCTGCATGGCAGCCTGGAAAAGACCCAACTTGGAACCGTTGTCCGGGAACACGCTGCCGGCGGTGATGTAATTGGAGGTGTTGCTGAAGTCGCCGTTCTTGGCCGTGCGCGGATCGATGAATGTGATGTTCTTGAAGGTGGCGGTAGTGAACGGCGTGGTTTCCGCTTCGCTGGCGTTGTTGTCGCTCTCGAAGCCGTTGCTCTGTGAGGTGTCGGCGATGCGCGGGTCGCGGATTCAGGCATAAACCCCGTTGCTCATCCGAAAAAGAGTATCATTGCAATGATTATTCGTCCGAAAAAGCAAGAAAGTCATAAAAGCTACAAATCACGCCATGATATGTAGTTTCCCTGTTGAGTTGTCAGACTGATGTCACCTCCATAAACTACGTTCAAGTTCTCCGTCGGCAGATTGCTGATGCCGGCAAATCGCTTCAGACCTTTGAAAAAGTCGTTGTTCATGGTTGCGCTCGACTTTATTTCGTATGCATTCAGTTGCAATCCGTCTTCTGTCAACAAGTCTACCTCATTCTGATTGCTGTCACGCCAGAAAAACATTTGCGGCTCCAGTCCTTGAGCGTAATAAATCTTCGCCTTTTCTGTAATAACCATATTCTCAAACAGCTCTCCGCGCAGATAATGCAAAGTCAATTGACTGCTGTCAGTAAGGCCTAACAACGATGCGGCAAGACCTGTATCGAAGAAATAAAGTTTGGGAGTTTTCACCAAACGCTTGTTGAAATTGTTATGATATGGCCGCAACAGGAACACAACGTAACTCGCTTCAAGAATCGACATCCATGCGTTGGCTGTAGCCACAGAAATGCCACATTCATTGGCTAACGACTGCATATTCAGAAGCTGTCCTATACGCGCCGCACATAGCTTCAGGAACTTTATAAATAGCGACAGGTTGCCTACATTACGCAATGTTCTGATATCTCTTTCGATGTAGGTCTGTATATAGCTTGGGAAATAGTCTGTAGGAGGTATATCCTTGTCGTATATGCGTGGAAAGCCTCCCGTGAACAACCAGTTGTCTATTGAGTCCGGAAGCCGTCCGGCCTGTCTGAGTTCTGAGATCGAGAAGGGAGCCAGGCGCAATATCGCGGCCCGTCCTGCAAGGCTTTGCGATACGTTTTCCATTAACAGGAAATTATGCGACCCTGACAGGATATACATTCCCGCGTCGTTTACTTCATCCACCTTGGTTTGTATATACGAAAACAGATTTGGGGCATATTGTGCCTCATCGATGATTATTCTTGTTCCGAAACTGTTCAGGAACCCTCTCGGGTCTGTCTGCGCCATTTGGCGTATGTCTATGTCTTCAAGAGATATATACTTATAATCCTTGAAACTGTTTTTCAGAAGTGTGGATTTTCCGCATTGCCTAATTCCTGTAAGGGTAACTACAGGAAACTTCGATGTCAAGAACGTTAGTTTCTCATTTATATTTCTCTCTATCATAATAGCTGTTTCTTTAGATTTGTGTTGCGAAGATACAAGTTTTCCTTCAAATGACTATAAGATTTGCATAGATAATCATGTAAAAACAATAACCGGCTACAAGATTTACATAAAATATTATGCAATTCTTATAGTAGATTATAGAATATACATAAAAACCGTTGGCAATAAGATAAAAGTCTTGCACGCACGTGTTCAGCACGTGGCTTGTGAACAAAGCTCTTTTGAAAGAAAATTGGTAGGCATACGTAACGGAGGTGGAACCTCCACACTCGCATCAGGCATATATTTGGCGCAGATAAATTCAGGGAAGCAAGCCGTGACGTGACAAAGAGAATAATGATAAACCGCTAATCCTTATGATTATATCGAAGCTGTTTTTTATAGTTGCAGTCAAAAACAAAAGAAAAAGTTGCACGATAGAACAACTTACATTGCCTTTGCACAATGACACGGCGAATATTGACATACGGCGGCTACTTTGAGGCATTCATGAGTTCGTTGAAAGAAAAGGAACAGGAGAAAATCCAATATGGACTTTTGTTGCTCAAAACCCAAGACAGGCTTCCCAGGAAGTTCATCAAACTTATCAGAGACGGCCTTTACGAATTGCGTACCGAATATGGAGGGAATATCTTCCGGGTGTTGGCTTTGCCTTCCTCCTTCGCATCATGGCATAGCCAAAACGAGCTTTGGCTATGCTCATGATTTGGCGTCGGTTTTTCATTTTCGATGAAGGTAAAGTCGTTGTCTTGTTCAATGGTTTCCAAAAGAAAAGCCAGAAGACACCGCCAAGCGAAATAGATAAAGCATTAAAAATAAAGGAGGCATATTATGCAGACAAACAATCATCAAATCGTTGACAATGACCTTGTCCTTGACCAGAAGTTTGGCAAAGAAGGAACTCCCGAACGCATTAAGGCAGAAGAGGACGCATACTCTTTCTACTCCGGCCAGATATTGCTTAATGCCCGCAAGGAGGCAAAAGTGACTCAAACGGAGCTGGCAAGGCGCATCAACTCCACGAAATCTTACATCTCCAAAGTGGAGAATGGAGTGATTGTCCCCAGTGTCGGAGCGTTCTATCGCATCATCAACGCACTCGGAATGAAGGTAGAAGTGGTAAAACCTATTTATTAGTTTTCCCGTACATTTATATATGGAGCAGAATGTGTAATGATTACGAATGGATAAGCGCATTCCTATTCAAAGAACTTATCTATATATTCAGCCTGTTCCTGAGTTAAGACGCAGTATTGCGTGTATTTGTTAATACCGATTTCAGCTAATTTCTCACGAGAGAGTCCACTTCCCAAATACATTGGAGATGTGGGCTCCAATTTGTAGCAATCGACATCCTCCTTGTATGGAACATGCCAGCAACATTTATCATTTCTGACACAACTTGTATCAACAACTTCCATACGATAACGAATCTGGTTGTGCCCTTTTCCTGTCAAAAACAGGTAACATATATCTCCGGTTTGCAAGCGTTTGTTGTTCGCTTTCTTCCAATAGCAATAACCAAGTTCCTTTACACTCTTCACATGGTCTATCCGGTTTTCTATCCCTTTCAACAAGTGCACACGAATCTCTTTCATAATTTTTGTTGTATAATGTTAGTCTCTAATTATTGATAAATTTCCTTTGGAATAATGCTCTGTGTTTTTAAGTGGAGCAATTCGCAAATATAACCTTTTTATCTGAGAATACGGCTTGTCTTATAAAAAAGTGTGTTTTTTCGATATTTCTTGATTTCTGATATTCACTAAAATGTAGCACGTTGTACAAACGTGCCGTTTACGGGTAGCAAGTGGGCGGGTTACGATGCAAAAGTGAGCAGGTTGTGAATGACAAGTGACCCACTTAGACATTTTCGGGACAATAAAGAACAGTCCCTGTCTGCCATTGCATTGGTCGGAAACAGGGGCTGTTCAAAAGAATATTTGTAACGGTATGATATATCAATAAACCGTGTTCTGCGGGTCGAAGTTGGTCCAGCCGTCCAGCCAGTTGTCGCTGGCGTCGCGGAAAGCTCCGATATATCCTCCCTTGCCGTCAGAGAGCATTACCGACGGGCAGTAGTTCTGTCCCGTTCCCTTGGGGTCTATGAGGTTCAGCTCGGCTTCGGTCATTTCTCTGTTTGTGGGTTCACTGAAGAAGAATGTGTGGGAATAGGACACCCTGGTGCGGTCTTCCGTCTTGGTGGCATAGTCATAAAGATAATCCACGTACTCCTTGTTCTTGTCCGTACCGATGACGCCCATGCCGGCAAAGATGATGTTCTTCAGGCTGAATCCGCCTTCTTTGGCATATTTCACGGTGTTACCTTTCTCGCCGTCCACGATAAGGCCGATGGGCCAGCCCACAGCCAGCGTGTTCTCGACATTCAGCTTGCTGCTGCGGCGAATCTGCATGGCGGCCTGGAAGCGTCCCAACTTGGAACCGTTGTTCGGGAAGACGCTGCCGGCGGTGATGTAGTCGGAGGTGTTGCTGAAGTCGCTGTTCTTGGCCGTGCGCGGACCGATGAACGTGATGTTCTTGAAGGTGGCCGAGGTAAACGGGGTGGTTTCTGCACCGCTGGCATTGTTGTCGCTCTCGAAGCCGTTGCTCTGCGAAGTATCGGCTATGCGCGGGTCGCGGATGGAGAGGCCGTACTGCACCGTGCCGCTGAATCCGTTGTCGGTGTCGAACTCGTCGTCCCAGCCTTTATAGGCTACCAGATACTTGCAGTTCACCGTGCCGCCGAACCACTCGAAGGAGTCATCGTTGGAATAGGACACCTGCAGGTGGTCAACGGTCGTGCCGCTTCCCACGGAGCCGAAGGTGATGCCGTTGATTTCCTTGTCCGTGTCGAACGGATAGCCGGCAAACTCCACGCGGACATACTGGTAAATGCCCGAATTGTCGGCATCGTTGTCGCCGCCGTGTATGGTGGTCGGGCCGCCTTCAATCTGCTGTGTGCCCTGATTGTTGCGCGCTTTGCCGCAGATGATGAGTCCTCCCCAGTCGCCGGGTCGGCGCTGTCCGGCAGGCTGTGCCGAGGTCATCACGATGGGCGCGTCTTTCGTGCCTTTCATTTCCACGTAACCGCCCGGCTCCACAATCAGTGCGGCCATGGTCTGCTTGTCACCCTTGATGACCGTACCGGCCGGGATGCGCAGCTTTGCCCCGGCATCGACATACACCCAGCCTTTCAGCGTGTAGGTGCCACGCTCCAGCGTAACATCACCCGTGAAGTGGAAGTGCTGCGTGCCGTTGCCCAGCTCCGTTCCGCCCGCAAACAGGATGCCGTTGCTGTAGGCCACATTGCCCTTGTAGGTTACCTCCGAGTCTGTCTTTCCCGGAGCGGCCAGGTCATCGTCCGAGGAGCAGGAGCTCATCGTGACGGACATTACCAGGGCGACAACTGCCATGAGTGCCTGTTCCCATCTTTTCAATTCGATTTTCATACTTTTTTCTGTTTGGTTAAACATTGATATAATTAGAAACTATAACCTATTGTCAGGTTGAAATTACGCCCCGGACGGTAGTTGCGGGTCACTTCCTCGATGGTGCGCTGCTGCCCGTTTACGGTGACATCCTCGAACTGCTTGAAGAGGCAACGCTCGGCCAACACATCGCGCACGGAGGCTTTCAGTTCCCACTTCCTGAGTTTCTTGCCGACGGACAGGTCGAGGCTGTTGCGCGGCATCTCGTAGGAGTTGGGAATGTTGCGCGACGAGCCGTCAGCCCCTGTGCCGTAGCGGTTGCCCACGCCGATGATGCGCTTGCCCACGCGGTTGTAGAGCACGGCGGCGCTCCAGCCCCGTTCCACGTTGTTGTAGAAGATTCCCGTGTTGATGAGATAGGGCGACTGCCCCTGCATCGGACGGTCTATGTTGTTTGTTCCCGGCTCGAACTGCACCTTGCTTTTTATCCATGCCCCGTTGAAGGAGAAGGAGAAATCCTTCAGCCCGATGAAGCCTAGGTTCTTGCGTATGTCGAGTTCTATCCCGTAGTTGTTTGCGCCCCGTGCGTTCATGAAGGAGTAGATGAGGTCGGTGCCTCCCGCCACGGTGTAAGTCCACTCTATCGGGTTCTTGAAATGCTTGTAAAAGAACGCCACCGAAATCTGTTCGCCTGCTGACGGATACCATTCGTACCGCAGGTCGAAATTGTCGATGTAGGCAGGTTTCAGGTCATAGTTGCCCATGACGCTGCTACCCAGTTCGAAATCATAATAGACGGAGGTGGAGAGCTCGCGGAGCTCGGGGCGGTTTACCGAGCGGCCGTAGGCGGCACGCAGCTGATGCTTGTCATTCAACTTGTAAGTCAGGTTAGCCGATGGGAAAATATCGTTGTTGCCGTAAGTCGTGCTCTTCAGGCTCTCCTCGAACTGGCGGGTGTTCATCTTGAGCACCTGACGGTTGTATTCGTACCGCGCACCGGCATAGATGTTGAAAGCCCCGACCGGAAGGTTTATGCCTACATATCCGGCAAGCTGGGTCTGGTCGCCCTCGTAGTTGTTCAGAAAGTTCACCTCTTCGTAGAGATACAGCTTGTCGGGACCGTAGTTGGCATCGGTGAGCACACTCCCCTGCACATCGTCCGCGAACAGGAAACCCTGCGGCAGCGTGTTGTCCGGTTGCCAGCCGTATTGGAACTGCCGCGTGCGGTAGGAGCGTGTGCGGTACTCACCGTATGCCCCGGCTTTCAGGGTCGGCTCGAAGGTTCCGAAGTGGAAATCCTTGCGGTAGTTGCTTCCAGCCGAAACAATGTGCTCGTCAAGCCGGGTGAATTCGCGGCTGATGCGGTATATACCCATTCGCTGCTCCGTGCGGTCGGTACGCTCTATCAGGCGGCGGTCGGGCAAGTTGCGGTTGGCATAGGCATAACCGACGCTCCAGTCTATGCGGTCATCCGCAAGCGTATGCCGCCCGGTCAGCTGGGTGTTGTAGGTAGTGCGTGCGGAATAATAATATTCCATATCGTTGATGTTGTCCGGCTGGGCGTTGAATCCCGTACGCTCGGCATAGCGGTCCTTCGCTATTTGGTTGAAGATGTTTTTCCATTCTAGGTAGTGGCGGTTGTCCCTCGGGCGCAGCGAGAGGTTGAGCATGGCTCCGAGCCGCACATCGTTGCTGTATTGATTGTCGGTGGCCTTCCTGAGTGCCACGGGCTTGTCGTTCGATGTGTCATACGGACCGTAGAGCGAGTTCTCCATGTCGAGCTGCGTCTTGTAGGTATTGGAATAGTTCAGGGCGGCCAGCAAACCGTAAGTCTGTCCTGCCTCTCTCTTCCACGTATGATTGTAGCTCATGTTCAGTTTCAGGTCGCTCATGGGATGTTTAGTGCGTAAGGTCCAGTCGTTGTTAAACCCGTTGCCGAGCACATCAAGGCGTGGATTGTTTCCGCCCTCATATCCCGGATAGGCGTTTAGTCCACCCCTCATTCCGGCACTGAGCGAGCGCCAGCCGCTGCCGAATCCTAACCAGTCCATGCTGCTGCCCCGTGAGGCGGTAAAACTGCGGAAATGGGTGCGGTCGTTGGCTCCCAGTCCTACGGATACATTCAACCCGTTCTCCTCCGGAAGTTGCTTCGTATTGACTAGGATGAACCCGCCCGTAAAGTCGGCGGGATATTCCGGTGCCGGACTCTTGACGATGACCATGTTGTCGAGCTGTGAACTGGGCAGGATGTCAAACGAGAACGCCCGTGAATCGGCTTCCGAACTGGGTACGGCACCTCCGTTGAGCCACACATTATTATATCGTTGTGACAGTCCGCGCACCATAACAAACTTCTCGTCGATGATAGACACGCCCGGCACGCGGCGTATCACCTCCGAAGCATCTTTGTCCTGCGTGCGGGCTATCTGCAGCGCCGACACGCCTGTCTGTACCACAAGGCTGCGCTTCTGCTCCTCTGTCTGCGCCGTCTCCGTATTCCGGCGCGCGACGGCGGTTATGGCAACTTCACCTAATGCCTGTGAATTGCTTTCCAGCAGGAAATCGAGAATAATCTCTTCATCGCCGGCTATCTTGACGGAATCTTTTACAATGGTCTTATAGCCTATATAGCGGGCGGTTATCGTATAGATTCCCGGCGAAAGTGCCAGCTTGTAACCTCCGTCTATACCAGTCATCGTTCCTTTGTTGTTTCCCGATGTCATGATAACGGCACCTGTCAGTGCTTCATTATTCTGCTTGTCCCTGACTACGCCCTTTATGATTCCGGCATTGGCCGTCCATGCGCAACCAGACATCAGAATAAGAAATAAAACCCTTTTGAGGTTCGGAAAGAACTTGGTATTCTTCATAAACTACACTTGTTTTGTCGCTGCAAAAGTAGGCCGCCGATGATTCACGCCGGTAACATTCGTACTAAGAAAATATTAAATGTGTCCGGTCCGTTACGTTTTGAAAATTCGCCGGCGTTTTCCGTATTTTATAAACTTAATAGTCGCACCGGCCGCAGTTAGTGGAATTTGTGCTAACTTTGTGGCCGAAAGCCCGTCGCCGCACGCCATTCCGCGCACGGCGGATAGAGCATGAACCGACCTCACGCCATGAAAAACCTCCGCCTCCTGCTCCTGCTTCCGCTCCTGACGCTGTCTTTGCCTGCCGCCGCCCAGCGCGCCGAGGGGCTGGCCCGCAGTCTGGAGCGTCAGGGCATGGTCGATGTGCGCGGCCTCGACTCCACCATCCACGTGAGCCTCATGTACGCCCGCACCGACAACTTTACCGGCCGCGTGCTCTACGACGGCCTCGACCGCGCTTATCTCCATCCGCAGGCGGCCCGCGCCCTCGTGCGTGCCCAGGCCGCCCTGCGCCGTCTGCGCCCCGATCTCAGCCTGAAGGTCTACGACGCCGCCCGCCCCATGTCCGTGCAGCAGAAGATGTACGACGCCGTGCGCGGTACGGCCAAAAACATTTACGTGAGCAATCCCCGCAACGGCGGCGGCCTCCATAACTACGGCCTCGCCGTCGACATCACCCTCTGCCGGGCCGCCACCGGCGACACCCTTGCCATGGGCACCGTGGTGGACCATCTCGGACCGCTTGCCCACGTGAAGGGCGAAGCCGACGCCCTGCGCCGCGGACACCTCACGCCCGAGGCCGTGGCCAACCGCCGCCTGCTGCGGCGCGTTATGGCCGAAGCCGGTTTCCGCGTGCTTTCCACCGAGTGGTGGCACTTCAACTTCAAGAGCCGCGCCGAGGCCCGCCGCTTCTATAAAGTCATACGCTGAGGCGCCGCGCCTGTCGCATCACAAACATACACATCCGCACTCATGCATCCCTTCGTTGCCGCACACCGCGAGGATGACCTCCGTGCCCTTGCCCTGCTCCTGGCCAACCGCCACGAGCCCGACGCCCCCCGTCTGCTCCGCCAGATAGAGGGCTGGCAGCGTCTGCGCCTGAAGGTGCCCGCCTGGGCTGCCGTCGACGAACTGGAATATCCGCCGCGCCTCGCGCTCGAACAATGCTCCGGCGAAGCGGCCGCCCGCTACAAGGCCGCGCTGGCCGCCCGACTGCTGCCCGACGGCGGCACCGTGACCGACCTCACCGGCGGCCTCGGTGTCGACTTCTCGTTCGTGGCCCCGCACTTCGCCCGTGCCGTCTATGTGGAGCATCAGGAGGAGCTTTGCCGGCTGGCCCGCCATAACTTTCCGCTGCTCGGCCTGCCCGAAGCGCAGGTGGTGTGCGCCGACGCTGAGGACTATCTCGCCCGCATGGAGCCCGTCGATCTCCTCTTCCTCGACCCCGCCCGCCGCGACGACGCCGGGCGCAAGACCGTGCTCATGGCCGATTGCCGGCCCGACATCGTGGCCTTGCTCCCGCAACTGCTGCTCAAGAGCCGTATGGTCGTAGTGAAGCTTTCGCCCATGCTCGACCTGCACCGCGCCGTGGCCGACCTCGGCGGACATGTGGCCGAGGTTCATGTGGTGGCCGTCGCCGGCGAGTGCAAGGAACTGCTCCTCGTGCTTTCCGCCGGTACGCCCGAGACACGCGTCGTAGTGGCTGACGGCCCGCACCGTTTCGCCTTCACACCGGCAGAGGAGGCCGCCGCGCGGCCCGCCTATGCCGCCGCCCCCGACGCTTTCCTTTTCGAGCCGGGCCCCGCCCTGATGAAGGCCGGCGCCTTCCGCCTCGTGGCCGAACGTTTCGGGTTGCGCAAACTCCATCCCAACAGCCACCTCTACACCGCCGCCGCGCCCGTCGACGGTTTTCCCGGCCGCACTTTCGTCGTGGAGGGCGTCTACGGCTTCTCCAAGCGCGATGTGGCCGCTCTGCGGGCGCTCGGCCCCCGTGCCAATTTGGCCGTGCGCAATTTTCCCGCCGGCGTCGACGAACTGCGCCGCCGCCTTAAGGTGAAGGATGGCGGCGGACAGTACTGGTTCGCCACCACGCTGGCCGACGGAAGCCATGTTGTCATTATCACCCGCCGTCACGCCGGGGCTTCGGCTGAAGAAAATATGTAATAATCAAATAAATATACCATGAAGAAAATCCTATTGTCCGTATTGCTGTCGCTCCTCGCCCTTGCGCCGGCGGCCGCACAAGAGAGTCCGAACATCGTTATTCCGCGTCCCGCCGCCATGCAGCAGCTTGACGGCGCCCCCTTCCGCCTTACGCCCAAGACCGTCATAAGCTACGATGAGAGCGTGCATGCCCAGGCACAGCTGTTGCAGGAGGCCCTGGCCGGTCCTACCGGCTGGGATCTTGCCCTCAAGGCCGGGCGCAAGGGCGGCATCAGCCTGCGTGTCGACGCCGGCGCCGTGCCTGCCGCCGAGGGATACACTCTGCGCGCCGACCGTAAGGGCGTCGTCATCGTAGGACACGACGCCGCCGGCGTCTTCTACGGCGTGCAGACGCTCCTTCAGCTCCTGCCGCAGCAGGTGTGCTCGCGCGAACGCCGGCACCAGGCCGACTGGCTCGTCAGTCCCGTAAGCATTGCCGACGCTCCCGACCATCCCTGGCGCGGCATGATGCTCGATGTGGCCCGCTACTACTTCGACAAGGACTTCGTGAAGAAGTTCATCGACATGATGGCCGCCTACAAGCTCAACAAGCTCCAGTTCCACCTCATCGACGATTCCGGCTGGCGCCTCGAAATCAAGAAATATCCCCGCCTCACCGAGGTGGGCGCCTGGGCCGGCGACGAGAAAAACCGTCTGGGCGGCTATTACACCCAGGACGACATACGCGAACTGCTCGCCTATGCCTCCGAGCGCGGCGTGGAGATAATTCCCGAGATTGAGTTTCCCGCCCACATCCTCTCCGCCATCGTGGCCTATCCCTGGCTCTCGTGCCGCGGACAGCAGCACGAGGTGCAGACCGAACAGTCCATCAGTCCCGAACTCCTTTGCGTGGGCAAGGACTCCGTACTCACCTTCCTGCGCGACGTGCTTGACGAGACTGTCGCCCTCTTCCCCTCGCGCTACATCAACATCGGCGGCGACGAGGCCGTATACAACCGCTGGAAGGAATGTCCCCGCTGCCAGGCCCTCATGCGCCGCGAGGGACTCAAAGAGGCTTCGCAGCTCCAGGGCTGGCTCACCAACCAGGTGGCCGGCTGGATGAAGGAGCGCGGCCGCACCGTCGTGGGCTGGGAAGAAGTGATGATGCGCGGCGAAGTGTCGACACCGCTCGTGGGCGTGGTATGGCATAACCCCGACGACACCATCAAGGCGCGCGAAGGCGGACACAAGGCCATTCTGGCTCCCGTCACGCATCTCTACTTCGACTTCCCCGAGAAAGATTCGCCCCTGGAAATAAAGGCTGCCACGTGGTGTCCGCCCGTCCCCTTGCGCAAGACCTACGAGATGCCCATCAACGATTATAGCGCCGCCACCTCTACCGCGCTCGGCGTGCAGGGCTGCATTTGGAGCGACCAGTTTATTCACGGCACCTTGTTGCAGGAACTGCCCCAGCTCGACGAGAACCGCTCGGAGCGCTACATTGAATATCTCATATTCCCCCGTCTTATCGCCCTCTCCGAACTGGGCTGGACTCGTAAGGCCGACCGCGATTTCGGCAACTTCGAGCAGCGTCTGGCCTATCACTATCCGCGCCTGACAGAGGCCGGCATACACTACCGGCTGCCCGAACCTGTAGTGAACGTAGGCCCGAAGGGCGCCGACGGCCTTTGCGAGGTGACTCTCTCCGTGCCGGTGGCCGGCGCTGCCATCCATTATACTACCGACGGCACGTTGCCGACCTATCATTCTCCCCGCTACGACGGTAAGCCCTTGCGTCTGGCCGATCCCGACCGGCTGCGTGCCATTACCGTGATGTCGCGCACGCATTGTTCGCTTCCCACGCATTGAATAAATATTAATAACCATAAATAGGAACTTTGAAAAAATGATTAAAGTAAAGCCCGTGCTTTTGTCGCTGGCTCTCTGCGCCGTCGGTGCTACGGCGCAGAATGCAGGCAGTACGAAGCACGAAGATTTCAGTAAACCATTTCGCAAAGTCGACTATTCGTTAGTGTCGAAATTGCACAGGATCAAGTCGCGCAGCGCGTCGGCCGTTCGTCCGAACCATGTTCACAACGGCCTTACGCCCTACTTCGCGCCCACTTTCAACCAGGACAACGGTTCGTGCGGTTCGGCCGCTTATATCGCCTATCAGATGGCGCACGAACTGAACGCTTATCGCGGTACCTACGGCAACGTGGAGCACAACATGCTGCCTACCCACTTCACGTGGCTGCTCACCTACGGTAACTCGGACAAGGCCGCGATGGCCATAGCCAACGGTGTTCCTCCCGTCGATGTGTACGGCGGCCGCACTTACTCGCGGCAGTTGGGCAGCTATGACTGGGATTCGCCCGATGCGGGCTGGATGCAGGGCTACGACAAGTGGTACTCGGCCATGTGGAACCGTGTGAGCGACAACGTGTCGTTGCCCTACAGTCTGGCCACTGAGGACGGCCGCGAACTGCTCAAGAACTGGCTTTGGAACCACTTCGGCGACGAGTCGTTCAAGGCAGGCGGCGTGGCCGGCATCGGCGTGGCCTCCGGCGGTGTGTGGGCGGATATTCCCTCCACTCCCGCCAACAATGACGCCGGCGTTACGGGCATGAAATACGTGAAGCAGTGGGGCACCTCCGTCGACCACGCCCTCACCATCGTGGGATATGACGACCGCATAGAATTCGATCTCAACGGCAACGGCGTCTACGGCGAAAAGGACGCCGACGAGGTGGGCGCCTGGATCATCGCCAACTCCTGGGGCAACGGCTGGTGCAACGGCGGCTTCATCTACTGCCCCTACGCCTACGGCGGCGCCGTGTTTACGGCCGACGGCAAGTTCAACACCGGCAGTTGGTGGACGCCCGGTCTCATCTACATCCGCAAGGACTATGTGCCGCAGCGCACCATCCGCATCCGCATGGATCATTCGCGCCGTTCGGAGGTGTATCTGAGTGCCGGCGTGTCGGCTGATCTCAATGCCACCGAACTCGAGTTCGGTTGTGCTTTCGAGCACTTCAAATATGCCGGCGACGGCCACAACGGTGACTCCATCCCCGCACCCGAGGTGCCGATGCTCGGCCGCTGGGCCGACGGCAAGCTCCACGACGAACCGATGGAGTTCGGCTATGACCTCACCGACATTACCAACCAGCTCGACCCCAACTTGCCGTTGAAGTATTTCTTCACGGTAACGACCCGCGACGGCGCCTTGGGCGAGGGACATATCTACGATGCCTCCATTATTGACTATGTCATTTCGCCCGACGGCATGTCCACGCCGTTCGACATCACTGCTCCCGGTGGTGTCAAGATAGAGAAAGGTGGTGGAAAGACCTACATCACCGTTGTCGTGAACGGCCGCGGCTCGTATCCTCCGCGCAATGTCTCCGTCGGGGACGGTACCCTATGTTGGGATGAACCGATGCGTTCGGGTCAGGCTTTGACGGGTTACCGCATTTATAGCGGCGATAAGTTGCTGGGCGAGACAGATGCCGCCGCGCGCAGCTTTGAACTGCCCGACGCCGATGTGCGCACCTATGCCGTGAGCGCGCTCTACGGCACGCAGGAGTCGAAGCAGGTGATGGTCGAAGTTCCCGGCGGCTCTACGTTGCGTTCCATTATCGATCTGACGAAAAACGGTCTGACGCTGCCCGATGTGTTCGGCGCGCATTACGATCAGGCTACTATCGAGTTCTGGATAAACTGCAACAGTCTGCTCAACTGGAATCAGAGCGCCGGCCCGGGCTGGGGCACCTTTATGTTCCACGCCAATGCCGACGGCCGCTTCACGGCCGGCTGGGACACGCAGAATCGCATCGACGCCGCAGGCGCGTTGAAAGTAGGCACATGGTCGCACATCGCCCTCGTCGTGGACGGCAATCATATCGTCACTTACGTAGACGGCGTGAAGAAGAACGAACTGACCTCCTCGAAGTACAGCGGTTTGGGCGGCTTCGGCGACCTCGTGTTCGCTTACAGCGCCGGCAGCAACAGCCATACCGACGCCAAGTTGAAGGAACTGCGCATCTGGAAGACAGCCCGCACGGCGGCCGAGATCAAGAACTTCCAGATAAGAGAGTTCAGTGCCGCCGGCATTCCCGCCGACCTCATCGCCTATTACAAGGGCGACCTGATAGAAGACAACGGAGTGATGAAGCTGCGCGATCATGCGCGCTATCACCGTCATGGCGTTTTTGCGAATGACTCCTACCAGACGGGAACCTCCAACAAACCTACCTTCCGTGCTTCCACCGACCTGTCGGTAAAGATACAGCAACCCTCCGACGAACTTGTCGCCGGCGTTCCGGCCGGTTTCGAAGCCGTTACTGGCAGCGGTGTACGCTCTTTGGCGTGGACCGTCGCAGGTGCCGGTGTCGACAGTCTGTCGAGTCTTGCCCCCTCCGTGGTGTTCCCATCGGCCGGCATTTATTCCGTCATAGCCAAGGCTATCGGCAGTAACGCGACCGTGTCCGATACTCTGGAAGTGACGGTACAGGCCGCTCCGGCCCCCGACGCCGCCTTCTCGCCCTCGTCGGCCCAGATTCCCGCCGGCGAGTCCGTGTCTTTCCGCGTGGCCAGTCCCCGGATGGGGTACACCTACCACTGGCAAATGCCCGGTGCAGGGATAGAGGAGGCCAATACGACCGATGCCGCCGCCACGTATTCCACTCAGGGCGACTATGAGGTGACGCTCACCGTGACGGCACCCGACGGCCGCACGGCACGTGCGACGCAGACCGTGAAGGTGTGCGCCACGGCTCCGGTCGCCGACTTCGCCGTATCTCCCGCCTTGGTGGTGAAGGGCGAGACCGTTGTTCTTTCCGACCGCTCGAAGTATGAGCCTACGGAGTGGAACTGGACGCTCTTCAACGGCTCTGCCGCCGCCACCGGCAACGAGCGCTATTGCAGCTTCGTTCCCGCGCAGCCCGGCAAGTATGACCTGACGCTCACCGTCCGCAACAGCGCGGGCGAGAATACCGTCAGGGAGAGCGAGGCCCTGATCGTGTGCAACGCCGACAGCAAGAACGGTCTTTTCTTTACCGGCGACGCCAACAGAGTCACCGCGAGCAGTTCGCCCATGACGAACAATATGCGCTATTTCACTATCGACTGGTGGATGCGTCCCTCTTCGCTCGGCGGCGACTGCCAGGGCGTTGGCGACAAGGCGTCTACCCTGAAACTGAACACGGCGGCCTCCGGTGCCATGCGGCTTACCATTAAGAATAAGACCATCAGTTCGCCCGACGGCTTCGTAGTGGCCGGCGAGTGGCACCACTATGCCGTGACCTTCGCCGCCGGCAAGACCGTCTGCTTCTACCGCGACGGCGTTCTCGTCAGCACCGCCCAGTTTGCAAGCATAGCTCTTGTGCCGGGTCTCGAGCGTTTCGCCATCGGTCTCGACGAGGCTCCGATGCGTGGCCAGATAGATGAGTTCCGCGTGTGGAACAAGACGCTTGACGAGGCGGCTATCCGCTCCTACTGCAACCAGCCCATAGAAGGCGACGCCCTTGCCGCCGCCGAAGCCGCAGGCCTTGTCCTGTATTACGGCTTCAACCAGTCAGGCGGCAACGTGACCGACGCTACCTCGAAGGGCAATACGGGTATCCGTTCGGGCTTCGGTCCCGACGGCGACGCCTGGGGACTCTCCCGCGGCGTGTTCTCGCTGAATTTCGAGGCCGGCGGCGCGGATGTCACTTCCGACTATCTGGTCAACTACAAGGCCCCCTTCGCCACCACCGGCACGGTGTATAACCCCTCCGGCGGCCGGCGCTTCATGGAAATCAGCGACTGGACGCGCGAGAACGAAGGCAACACGGCGCAGCCCACGGGCGGTCATGTGGACACGGCTCGGAACAACTATCTCGCCTTCTCTACGGGCTGGGACGGCTTTGGCGGTTCCATCACCAACCACAAGTTCTTTCAGAGCGTCACCCTGCCCGAAGGCTTCTATGTGCTCGAAGCCAACTTCGGCACGCACGAGGGCCATGCCGAAGGCTCCTACGTGGTGGCGGCCGAAGGCGTAGGCCTGCCCGGTACCGACGCACTCGCCTCTTCCGCCCTCGGCTATGCGGCCATACACGAAAAGAGTATTTCCAATATGTCGACCTCAGCCGCCTTCCAGGTGGATAAGGAGAAGACCGTCAGCCTCGGACTCTTGATGAATATGTCGGGCTACACCTGGGCCGGCTTCGAGTCGTTCGTGCTGCGCCGCTATTCGGCCACGCCGATGGAGGCCGCTCCGACGGGCATCACCGACATCCCCATGGCCCGCCCCTCGGCCCGCGGCATCTACGACCTCCGCGGCGTGCGTCGCGACCGCATGGACGGGAAAGGCATCTATATCCGCGACGGCCGTAAGGTATATAATCCGTAAACGGCCCTTACGCGAAATCCATAATGCAGGAGGCGGACACTCATCGCAGTGCCCGCCTCCTGGCGCAATCATAGGGCATGCGACGCGTGCCGGGCGGCGATTTTAACATTTCTTGCTTTTGGCCGGAAAATGTTGTATATTTGCATTCGCAGAGGGGCGGGCCGACGGGTCCGCCCCTTTATTATAGGTGCTTTTACACGTATTGCAAGGCCAAAAAGCCCTTGTTCCCCGCCAAAATGCAAGTAATGCTTTTGCAAAAAGGGTTACTTGCATTTTGAAAAGCATTACTTGTATTCTGAAAAACATTACTTGCATTTCGCAAAAGCCTTGTTTTAAAAGTTGCAGGAAGTTAAATACGTTAAATATGAACCGGTCGTCCGCTTCTTTGCGTCGTTCCTTGATTGCTGTCGGGGCGCCGTCTTCGCATCTTCCCGGCCGGGTCAGTTTGTACCATAAGACCTTTAAATTGAGCTTTTATTCTTTTTTATTCTTTATATATAATGTGTACGCGCTTTTTTTTTCCTACTTTTGCGGGCAAAATGTAAAAAGACCATGCAGAAGAATCTGGTAATAGTGGAGTCTCCCGCCAAGGCCAAAACCATAGAACGTTTCCTTGGAGAAGACTATAAGGTGATGTCGAGCTACGGACATATCCGCGACCTCAAGAAGAAGGATTTCGGCGTCGACCTGACAACTTTTCAACCCGACTACGAGATACCCGCCGACAAGGTGAAGCTGGTGGCCGAGTTGCGGGCGCAGGCCCGTAAGTCGGAGACCGTGTGGCTCGCGTCCGATGAAGACCGTGAAGGAGAAGCCATATCGTGGCATCTGGCCGAGGTGCTCGGACTCTCGCCCGAACACTCGCGCCGCATCGTCTTCCACGAAATCACCAAGCCCGCCATCATGGCTGCCATAGAGCATCCGCGCCACATCGACCTCAACCTCGTCGACGCGCAGCAGGCGCGCCGGGTGCTCGACCGCCTCGTGGGCTTCAAGATATCGCCCGTGCTGTGGCGCAAGGTGCGCCCCAACCTCTCGGCCGGCCGTGTGCAGAGCGTGGCCGTGCGTCTCATCGTGGAGCGTGAACGCGAGATAGAGGCCTTCGAGAGCGAGGCCAGCTACCGCGTCGTGGCCCTCTTCCTCGCCGGAGAAGGCAAGGCCGAGCTCCGCGCCGAGCTCAACACGCGCTTCAAGACCAAGGAGGAGGCCCGCCGCTTTCTCGAAAAATGCCACGAGGCCGACTTCGTCATCCGCGACATCGCCGTGCGTCCCACCAGGCGCACGCCGGCACCGCCCTTCACCACCTCCACGCTCCAGCAGGAGGCCGCGCGCAAGCTCGGTTTCCCCGTGGCAATGACCATGCGCGTGGCGCAGGGGCTCTACGAGGCCGGTCTCATCACCTATATGCGAACCGATTCCATGAACCTTTCGGAACTCTGCCTCAATGCCTGCGGCCCTGTCGTGGCCGAGCGCATGGGACAGCAGTATCACCGCCGCCGGCAATACCACACCCACGCCAAGGGGGCGCAGGAGGCCCACGAAGCCATACGCCCCACTGACATGCGGCGGGAAGAGATTGAGGGGACCAGTCAGGAGCGCCGCCTCTACAACCTTATATGGAAGCGCACCGTGGCCTGCCAGATGGCCGACGCCGCCCTGGAGAAGACCACGGTCACCATAGCCGTCTCCGGTTGCGACGAACTCTTTGTGGCCACCGGCGAGGTCGTGAAGTTCGACGGCTTCCTCCGCGTCTATCGCGAGAGCCACGACAACGAGAACACCGACGACAGCGAAGGCCGCCTTCTGCCGCCCATGACGGAGGGCGAGCGGCTGGAGCGCGTGGAGGTGACCGCGCAGCAACGCTTCACGCAGCAGCCGGCGCGCTACACCGAGGCCTCGCTCGTGCACAAGATGGAGGAGCTCGGCATCGGCCGCCCGTCGACCTACGCCCCGACCATCTCCACCATCCAGCAGCGCGAATACGTGGTCAAGGGCGATAAGGAAGGCGTGAACCGCACCTACAATCTGATGAAACTGGCCGACGGGAAAATATCCGACGAGGAGCGCACCGAGAAAGTAGGCGCCGAGAAGTCCAAACTGATCCCCACTGATGTGGGTGTAGTGGTCAACGACTTCCTTCTGCTCAACTTTCCCGAGATCATGGACTATAACTTCACGGCCAACGTGGAGAAGGACTTCGACATAGTGGCCGCCGGCGAGAAGAACTGGACGGAACTTATCCGCAACTTCTACGGCGACCTCGAACCGCAGGTGGAGAAAACGCTCGCCGAGAAGACCGACCGCAAGGTGGGCGAGCGCGAACTGGGCACCGACCCCGTCAGCGGCAAGGCCGTGTCCGTCAAGATAGGCCGCTTCGGCCCCATGGTGCAGATAGGCGCGGCCGGCGGCGAGGAAAAGCCGCGCTTCGCCACCCTGAAGCCCGGACAAAGCATCAGCACCATCACGCTCGACGAGGCGCTCAAGCTCTTCGAACTGCCCCGCACGCTGGGACAGTATGAGGAGGCCGATGTCGTGGTCGGCGCCGGCCGTTTCGGCCCCTACGTGATGCACCGGAAGAAATACGCATCGCTGCCCAAGGGCGAGGATCCGCTCGGCGTGACCCTCGAGCGCGCCATAGAACTCATACTCGCCAAGCGCGAGGCTGAGGCGCGCAGCCATCTCCGGCAGTTCGATGAGGAGCCCGGCCTCGAGGTGCGCAGCGGCCGCTTCGGTCCGTACATCTCTTACCAGGGCAACAACTACAAGATACCCAAGGCGCTGGCTTCACGGGCGGCCGAACTGACCCTCGAGGAGTGCCGGAAAATCATGGCCGACGACAGCAAGGACACCGCCAAGCCGCGCCGCCGCGCCGCGGCTTCCCGCAAGAAGTAGGCGGAGGGAGACGGCGGCGCTACGGCCCGGCATCGGTGCCGCGGCGGCCGCCCGACAAAGAAAAATCCGTAATCGTTTCATCACCTCATGAAGAGCATCACCCTGATCGGCTACATGTGCGCCGGAAAAACCATAGTGGGCAAGGCGCTTGCCAAGGCGCTCGACCGAACGTTCTACGACCTCGACTGGTACGTGGAGGAGCGCTTCCGCAAGAAGATACCCGAGATTTTCGCTGAGAGCGGCGAGGAACGCTTCCGCGACATGGAGCACCGCATGCTCCACGAGGTGGCCGAGTTCGAGAACATCGTGCTCTCGTGCGGCGGCGGTACGCCTTGTTTTTACGACAACATGGACTATCTGAACGGCACCACCGAGACCGTCTACCTCAAGGCTTCGCCCGAAACCCTCTGCGACCACATCGCCATGAGCCGCGGCGAGCGGCCGCTCCTCAAGGGCAAGAGCCCCGAAGAGCTCCGCGAGTTCGTGGCCGCCCAGTTGGAGCAGCGCGCGCCTTTCTACGAGAAGGCCCGCCACATCGTCGACATCAACGTGCTCGACTCCTACGACAAAATCAACGACATCGTCAACATCATATTGGACCGTGTGGCCCGTTGACAGGGGCCGCGGCCGCCGGGGAGCGGATTCCCTTCGCGCGGCGCCGGCCTTCTTGTCTCTCGGCAATACACCCTTTCATTTACCGACAGACCTATTTTTTGAAACCAACAGTTACAGACCGCACCGCGCATGAGAAAATGGAGAATTGAAGATTCCGAGGAACTCTACAACATCAAGGGATGGGGCGTGAGCTACTTCGGCATCAACGACAAGGGACACGCCTACGTGTCGCCCTGCAAGAACGGCGTACAAATAGACCTCAAGGAAGTGGTGGACGACCTCGCCCTGCGCGACATCACCGCCCCCGTGCTGCTCCGCTTCCCCGACATACTCGACAACCGGATAGAAAAGACCGCCGACTGCTTCGTCCGGGCAGAGAAGGCCTACGACTTCAAGGCCGACCACTTCATCATCTTTCCCATCAAGGTCAACCAGATGCGACCCGTAGTGGAGGAAATCATCAGCCATGGCAAGAAGTACAACCTCGGCCTCGAGTGCGGCTCGAAGCCCGAACTTCATGCCGTGCTCGCCACCAACCTCGACAGCGACAGCCTCATCATCTGCAACGGCCACAAGGACCAGAACTTCATCGAACTGGCCCTCCTGGCACAGAAGATGGGCAAGCGCGTGTTCCTGGTGGTGGAGAAGCTGCCCGAACTCGTCACCATCGCCCGCACCGCCGAGAAGCTCGGCGTGCGACCCAACCTCGGCATACGCATCAAGCTCGCCACTTCCGGCTCCGGCAAGTGGCAGGAGAGCGGCGGCGACGCCTCGAAGTTCGGCCTCAACTCCAGCGAACTGCTCGACGCCCTCCATCTGCTCGACGACATGGGCATGCACGACTGTCTAAAACTCATACACTTCCACATCGGTTCGCAGATCACCAAGATACGCCGCATCTCCAACGCCCTGCGCGAGGCGGCGCAGTTCTACGTGCAGCTCCACGCCCTCGGTTTCAACATCGAGTTCGTCGACTGCGGCGGCGGTCTCGGCGTAGACTACGACGGCACGCGCTCCAGCAATTCCGAAAGCTCCGTCAACTATTCCATACAGGAATATGTGAACGACTGCGTCTACACCTTCGTCGACGCCGCCGACAAGAACGGCATTCCTCATCCCAACATCATCACCGAAGGCGGCCGTTCGCTCACGGCCCACCACTCCCTTCTCGTGCTCGATGTGCTCGAGACGGTGTCGATGCCTCACATGGCCGAGGACTTCCAGCCCGCCGAGGGCGACCACCAGCTCGTGCGCGACCTCACCGAGATATGGGACAAACTCTCGCCCCGCTCCATGCTCGAGGACTGGCACGACGCCGAGGACATACGCGACGAGGCCCTCGACCTCTTCCGCCACGGTATCATCGACCTTCGCACGCGCGCCCAGATCGAGAGTCTCTACTGGAGCATCTCCACCGAGATAGCTGAACTGGTGCACCATCAGAAGCACGTGCCCGACGAACTCCGTAAGCTCGACAAGATGATGGCCGACAAGTACTTCTGCAACTTCTCGCTCTTCCAGTCCCTGCCCGACGCATGGGCCCTCGACCAGCTCTTCCCCATCATGCCCATCGAGCGCCTCGACGAGCGCCCCACGCGCTCGGCCACGCTACAGGACATCACCTGCGACTCCGACGGAAAAATCTCCGCCTATGTCAACCACAACCAACAGACCAGCTATCTGCCCCTCCACGCCGTGCGGCCCGGCGAGCACTATTATATAGGTGTGTTCCTCGTGGGCGCCTATCAGGAGATACTCGGCAACATGCACAACCTCTTCGGCGACACCAATGCCGTGCACATCAGCGTCGACGGCGACGGCTACAGCATCGACAAGACCATCGACGGCGAGACCGTCGCCGATGTTCTGGAATACGTGCAGTATGATCCGAAGCACCTCGTGCGCCGCCTCGAAAGTTGGGTGACCAAAGCCGTGAAGGAGGGTAAGATAACGAACGAGGAGGGCAAGGAATTCATCTCCAACTACCGTTCCGGCCTCTACGGCTATACTTACCTTGAATAGGGGAGGGGACCGTGCGGCCCTTTTCTTTTGACTGCATAATCCCGCTTCCGGACTCATGTGCCGGGGCGGGATTTATTGTGTGGACCGACAAACTTGTTCTGAAATTTCATGGTCTCGAAGATTCTCCGTCACGCGTGGCTGGAAGATTCCGGATATATCAATCCCGACACTATTGTCCGTGATGTTTCCGGTGACTGGGAAGTCCTTCCTGAGTAACGAATAGCCGTCGGCGGCCGGAGACTTCTCCGGCTTTCTTGTTTCATGGAAGCGTGGAAATGTTGTCGCGCAAATTTCATTCATTTCATCATATCTTGTTAAGTCACAATTGATCCGACTGAAAGAAACGTGTCGCCCCGGGCGGCTTTGGCGGCGTGTATCCTTCAGCCGGCGGCGGGCGGCGTGGGCGCCATATATGGCTGCGGAAAAAGCATTACTTGGTGTGAAGAAAAGCACTTACCCGTGTAAAAATTCCAAGTAGTGCTTTTGCAGAAAGCAAGTAATGCTTTTCGCGCGACAGCGGGCGACATGTTTTTCTCACGCCAGCCGGACAGCACTATGCCTTTTCAAGTCCCTCCCTCACCTGTTGATTTCAGCATATTCTTTTGATATACAACGAGAAATGCTGAAAGGAAACATTTTTTCCTACAGTCGATCCGACACATCGCCCTTATGGTTTTCTTTCAGCGCTTTATTTTGTGCATCAATCCGTTAAGAAGAAATGAAGGAAAAAGGTGGCAAAATTCCTTTTTGGGGTACGTAATCTGCAATAATACCGTAGAACGAATGAAACCGAGATAAAAGGATTCGGGCGTCCACTATATGAGGCGCATATTCGGATACTTTGTCCGCAAATATTCATAGTCGACAAGGAGGAGACACCGGCATCAGGAAACAGATCATGCTACTCGACCATATCCTCCGCACGGTACATCAGAAAAACGCGAAGGCCGCCGCACCGAAGCAAGGTGCGGCGGCCTTCGTATTGGTAGTGAGCGTCAGGACGCGGCGGCGTCCCGGCGCGGCCGGAGGCATTAGTCCTGCTGCTGCGCGGCCTTTATCTGCTCGTTGACGGCGCGGATCTTGTCAAGGATGAGATTGAGGTCTTCCTTGAGGCGCTCTATCTTGTGGTTGATTTCCTCCACGAGCGAGCCGGCCGTCTTCGACTTCATATTGAGGAAGGTCAGGTTGGTCTCGTAGTTGGTTATCTCCTGCTTCTTCGCCTCGTAGGCGGCAGAAAGGCGATTACGCTCGCGCGTAAGCTCGTTGCCCTCCTTGTCGGCCACGTTTCTCTTGAAATTCTCGAGGTTGCGGCGGCCGGCGCCGATGTGCAGTTCCTTGTAGAGGCGGTCGCATACCTCACGGTAGCGCTTGTACATTTTCTCCTTCTTGCGGAAGGGCACGTGTCCCACCTCGTTCCATTCGGCCTGGAGCTGGCGTACGGCCTGCAGTACGTTGTCCTCGCCGGCGGCGAGCAGTTGCTCGAGCTGTGCGATGATGGCGTTCTTCTTCTCGAGGTTGGCCTCTTCCTCCTCGCGCTGTCCGGCAGTGGCGGCGTTCTTGCGGTCGAAGAAATAGTTGCAGGCCTCGTTGAAGCGCTTCCACACGTTTTCGGAAGCGCGGTGGTTGACGGGCCCCGTCTGCTTCCACTCCTTCTGCAGGGCTATGAGCTTGTTGGCCGTGGCGTTCCAGTCGGTGCTCTCCTTCAGCGCCTCGGCGGCGGCACAGAGTTCGTTTTTCTTCTCAAGATTGGCGGCGTAGGCCTCGCGGATACCCTTGAAGTAAGCGGTCTTGGCCGTGAAGAAAGCGTCGCAGGCGGCGCGGAAGCGCTCGAATATCTTGGTGTTCACCTTCTTGGGCGTATAGCCCACGGTCTTCCATTCTGCCTGAAGGGCCAGTACTTGTTTGGTGGCTTCCTCCCAGTCGGCGGTGCCTTTATACTCGCCGGCGGCGATGGCCTCGGCCTTCTCGCAGAACGCGGTCTTGGCCACGAGATTTTCTTCCTCGCGCGCCTTGAGATCCTCGAAGTGCTGCTGATGGCGCTTGTTGACGACGGTGGACGCCTCCTTGAAGCGGGCCCACACCTCTTCGCGCTTTTCCTTCTCTACGGGGCCGGTCTCGCGGAACTCCTGATGGAGCTGCTGCAACTGGTGGAAGGCTGACACGGGGTCGGCCACCTCGGCCAGTTTCTCGGCGGCCTCGCAGAGGCGCGTCTTTATCTCGAGATTCTTCTTGAAGTCGTAGGCACGCATCTCGTGGTTGAGGCGCAGCTGGTCGTAGTACTGCTCCACGTAGTGCTGATAGTTTTTCCAGAGTTCGGTGGCGCGCTCGGCGGGCACGGTCTTCACCTCTTTCCAGTCGGCCTGCAGTTGCTTGAAGGCGTCGTAGTTGCGGTCGGCCTCGTCGGGCGAAGTGCCCATGTTCTTGATCTGTTCGATGATGGCGAGCTTCTTTTCCAGACCGGCCTGCTTCTCCTTCTCGAGCATTTCGAGGGCTTCGGCGCGGAGTTCGCGTATTCTTGCAAGCTGTGCCTTGAAGTTCTCTTCGTCGGGATCGGGAGCCGGCATAAACTCCTCGGGAGCGCCTCCGGCTTCGACAAATGCGTCGCGGGCGGCAGCCGCCTCGGCATTATGTATCTTGTAGTAGGCCTGCTTCAGACCCTCTACCTCGGCACGGTCGATGCTTTCGCCGGCGACCACTATCTCCTTGAGGCGCTCTATGACCTCCTGCTTGGTGGCCGGCATCCGGCGCTGCGGCACGGCGTCTTCTCCGGCCGGCGCGGTTTCTTCCTCGGCCTCCGCCCCGACTTCTTCAGCCGGCACGGCGGTCTCTTCGGCCGGCGTCGCGGCTTCTGCGGCCTCGGGAGCCTGGCATTCCGCCTCGCATGCGGGATTCGGGTTTTCGGGGGCTACTGCTGTCTCTTCGATGAGAGTCTTATTCTCGTCCATGATATAATTGTTTGTCTGAATAATCTTAATTTTTATTGCTAAGTGCAAATGAAGTTATTTTTTTCGGTATAACCAAACAAAACCCGAAAAATATGTCGCTGGCGCCGCCTGTACGCGCGGCGCCGCGGCTTATATCCAGGTTTTGTGGCGGAAAAGCCCGTAGAACACACCCGTTACGAGGAAGGAGAGCACGATGACGAGGGGGAAGCCCCACCAGGTGTTTTCGAGCCCGGAGATGAGGTTCATGCCGAATATGCTGGCGATGAGCGTAGGGAACATGAGTATGATGGAGACGGAGGTCATCTGCTTCATGACGCCGGACATATTGTTGTTGATGATACTGGCGTAGGTCTCCATCGTCGAGTCGAGGATGTTGGTGTAGATGTTGGTGGTTTCGCGCGCCTGGTTCATCTCGATGGTCACATCCTCTATCAGATCGGCGTCGAGTTCGTCGACGGGCAGCTTGAGGCGCAGTTTGGAAAGCAGCGTCTCGTTGCCGCGGATGGAGGTGATGAAGTACGTGAGGCTGTCCTGCAGGCGCGACAGTCCTATCAGGTCCTCGTTGTCGATTTTCCGGTCGAGGTTGCGCTTGGCCTCCTCGATGAGTATGTTTATCTGCTTGAGCCGTTTCAGATACCACACGGCGGCCGAGAGGAAAAGGCGGAACACGAGGTCGACGGAGTCGGTGAAACCCAGATTGCGCTTTTGCTGGTACGAGACGAAGTCGATCATCATGTTGGTCTCGTAGTTGCACACCGTGACGCATACGTCCTTGTTGAGTATGATGCCGAGGGGGATGGTGGTGTGCGGGGTCCGTGAGCGCACCTCCTTCACGTAGGGGATACGCAGTATGATGAGCGTCCATCCGTCGTCGTAGTCGTAGCGCGAACGTTCGTCCTTGTCTCGTATGTCGTCGAGGAAATAGTCGGGAATGTGAAGCTGGTTGATGAGGAAGTCCTCGTCTTCGGCAACGGGGCAGGTCACCTGCACCCAGCAGTTGGGCTCCCACCGGTCGATGGTACGGAGCGTGTGGTTGAAGTTCCAGTAGGTAAGCATGGGCTGTTTCTCCTTAACGTTTTCATAGACCGGAGAAACGCGCCTCTTGTGCGTGTCCGCCGGCCGGTCAGTGGTTTTTTTCCGCGTGATAGTCGTCCATCGGTGATGAATACTGGTATTGGTTTCGGCGGCAAAAGTACTATTTTTTTCCTTAAGGACAAGCATCGCGTCCCTTTTTATTCCGCCGGAAGAAAGCGACAGGGATTTTTCAGCGGCTATTTTGCGGGACGGTTTCGCCGCTCTGCCGTTTTTTCCCAATAATCCGCCTGCGTTGCGCGGCTTTTGTCGGCAATATTGCGATAACGGGAGCAGAAATAGGGAGTAATGCCGGAAAAGTGGCACGCCTTGCCACAAAAGTGGGAAGCAATGCCACAAAAGTGGGAAGGCGTCCCACTCCGGGATTGGTTCTTTCAGATCCGGCAGGACGGCACGGCCGTTTGTGGCGGACACGCCGGCAAAGGAACGCGGACAGACGCCCGCAAGAAAGGCCCGGCGGGTGGAAACACTCCCGTCGGGCCCTATCTACAACATTTAACTTAATAACGGTCAGTCATCAGGATGACGCGGACTGCGGCCTGCGTCAAGCAATGTCAGAGGCGCCTGCGCTCCTCCTCGGCCGCCCCGCCGCCGCGATACTTGCTGCTGGTGGCGTTGAAGCGGTAACGCAGGGTCAGCTCCACGCGGCGGCTGTCATACCGCCCCTTCTGCACAAAGCGCGACTGCTCCATGAGTATGTAGTTGGTCGGCGTGGAGCGGAGCAGGTCGGTGCCCGACAGCTTCAGGCTCAGGGCGTCTTTCATGAAGGTCTTGACGAGCGAGAGGTCGAGACGGTGCATCTGTTCGCCGATCCGGACATTGGTGTAGTGGCCGCGGCTCTGAAGGAAATAGTCTACGTTCAGCACGAAGCCGGCGGGCAGCCGGAAGGCATTGTTCCACTTGCCCACGAACATCGGGTTGTCGAAACGGCGCTTCCGCCCCATCGAGGTCATGTCGAACCACTGCTTCAGCAATATGCCCGAGAAGGTGGGCTGCCACAGACCCACGCGGGGCGAGGCTGAAAGCATGACGGTGAGCGAGGGATAGGACTTGTTGATATACGATATCTTCGTGGTGGCCGGGCGCTCGGGGAGCGAAGTGCCCCAATAGATGATGGCGTCCTTCTCCTGCTTGAAGGAGACAGCGCCCTGCACCATCTTCCACACGGCCGTAACCGCGGCTTCATGCTTCACCGTGGGGCGCAGGGTGGGATTGCCGCCCTGCATGAGGAAGCGGTTGCCGTAAGTCACGTTGTTGCTGAGCTGCGAATAGCCGGGGCGTGTGGTGCCGGCGGTGTAGGCCAGCTGCATCTGCACCTTGCCCAGCTGTGTGGCAAGCGACAGGCTGGGAAAAAAATTGCTGAACTGCCGGCTCTGGTCCGCCTGCCGCACGCCGCCCTCGAAGTAGTCGAAGCGGACATGTTCGTAGCGCAGGCCGGCGGAGAGCTGGCCGACGCCCTTCACCAGGCGCGAGTACTCGGCAAAGCCGGCGGCATTCTGCTCGCGGAGCTGCGAGCGGGCGGTGGCCACGCCCCAGTCATTGGCGGGCACGAAGTAGTCGTCGTGGCGGTTGGTAAAGGTGTATTGCGCCCCCACGCCGAGGTTTCCGCCCAGCAGGGGCAGTTCGTAGCGCGCCTTGCCGGCCACGAGGCGGTTGCGCTCGTGGCTGACGGTCTGCACCAGACGGTCGTCGTGCTCGGCGCTGTGCTCGGTCACCTGCTGGTTCTGCCGTGTGCCGCTGGCGTAGAAGTCGGCGTCGACAAACAGCTGTCCGATGCCCGCCCGGCCGGCGTAGTAGGCGTTGACGGAGTGCTCGGGCTCGTGGTCCTCCTCCGTCACCAGCTCGTTGCTCAGCCGGTCGTAGTAGACGCCGTCGGCCATGATGTCGCTGTTTATCATTCCGGCCCCGCGGTCTTTCAGCGAGTTGCCGAGCTCATAGCGCAGGCCGGCGGAGCGTTCCCCGCCGAAATCATAGTTAAGGCCGAAGGTGCTGGTGAGGCGGTGTATGCTGTAGTCGGAACGCTCCGTAAAGGGAAGTACCCAGAGGGTGTCGACGGCCGTTATCTGGTCGTTGGTGTTGCGGCTGCAGCCGTTGTAGATCCGGAGGTAAGTCGAGGCGAATAGGTCGAGTCCGCCGCGGCGGTAGTTGAGGGCCAGCTGTCCGCTGCCGGCGGAGCGCTCGCCGCGACCTGCCTGGGCGGTGGCGTCGAGGCCGAAGCCCTCGCCCTGACGGCGCACGGTGCGTATGAGCACCACGGCACCGGTCGAGGCGTCGTAGCGCGCTCCCGGGTTGCGCACCACTTCCACGCTCCGTATCTCGTCGGAGCGCAGGCGGCGCAGTTCGCCCTCGTCGCGCACCTGCCGGCCGTTCACGTAGAACACGGGGGTGCCCTTGCCGATGACTTCTATCTTCTCGTCCTTCATGACGAGGCCGGGCACCTTCTGCAACAGATCCTCGGCGGTGCCGGCCTGTTCGAGCAGGGTGCCGGCCACCTGCGTCTCGAGGCCGGTGGCCGTGAGGCGCACCGCGGGCCGCCGGGCCGTCACGACGGCCTCGCCCAGGCTGGCTACGGCGTCGGCCAGACGGATGTCGCCCAGTTCGGCGGCACCTTTTTCAAGAGGCACGTAGGCCGTGGCGTAGCCGGCCAGCGACACGCGCAGCAGGCGGGCACGGGCGTCTTCCTTCAGGCGGAAGCGGCCGTCCTGATCCGTTACCGCGCCCCCGAGCACGGCGGAGTCGGGCAACGAGAGCATCACTACCCCCGCGAAGGACACGGGGCGCCCCTCGGTGTCGACCACGCGGCCGCTCTTCTGGGCGTATGTCACTGCGGCAAAAAGGCCGAGCAGGAGGGTCAGAAAGTATTGTTTCATCTGAAATGTATTGGGTATTAAGAAGCGGATTCCGGGGGGGTATTTTGTGCGCCGTAGCGGCTGACGATGTCGGGCAGCTGCTCGGCCGAGATGCCGAGCTGGCGCATCTTGCGGCAGAACTCGGGCACATCGTGCTCGTAGAAACTGCGGCGGCGCTGCTCGGTGATGATGCCGCAGGCGTCGGGCGACACGAAATAGCCCATGCCGCGCCGGGTGTAGACGATGCCGCGCTGGGCGAGGTGCTCGAAGGCTTTCACCGTGGTGTTGACATTCACCTCGAGCAGGGCGGAGTATTCGCGCAGACCGGGCACGCGCCCGTCGGCCTCGTAGTGGCCGGCCAGCACCTCGTCGCAAAGACGCTCGGCTATCTGTACGTAGATGGGTAGTCCTTCCTTGAAATTCATAGTCGGTCGTTTATAGGATTCTTGACATGGCCGCCGGAGCGGCCTTCACTTACTTGTGCAGGGAGAAGAGGCGGCGGCTCACGACGGGCAGGCGGGTCATGTGGCGGTAGCTCCACACGAAACCGCCCACGAGGTAGGCGAGGAGCACGATATCGCCCGTCACGAAGAACACGCGGAAGAGAGTGTAGCTTCTCATCACATCGTTGTCCAGCAGATACTCTGCCAGATTGGCTGCGGACAGGCCTGTTATCAACAACACGGCCACCTGTATGAGCATCACGAAGAGGAAGGCGCGGCGACGGAAGAGGGCGCTGCCGAAAAGATAGCTGAAATGGTAGGCCAGCAGGAAGAGGATGATGCCGGCATAGCCGATGAAGTCGTCGAAGCCGGTGCTGTTTGTGAATACTGCGTTGAAGCCCAGATGGAATGAGGCCGCTATTTTATGAAAGAATACGGGCAGGGCCGAGCAGTAGGAGTGGCCGAAGAGGGGGAAGAGCGCCGTGCGCACAAGGTCGGCCAGACAGAGACCGGCCAGTACGTAGAGGGGGAAGAGCAGCATGTGCATCAGCAGGCGGACGAGGCATTTTTCGGCGCCCGAGGCGGGCAGCATGGCAAAGGCGATGCGCTCGCGGCGTGTGCGCAGACCGGCGAAAGTCAGACTGAGCAGATAGCTGAAGGAGAGCATAAAGGCGACCATGAAAGCGTTGGCGGTGCTTTCGGCCAGGCGCTCGCCGGTCAGCTGCCGCAGGGTTTCATAGCCGGTACCGGGCATATAAATGTTCGGCCCCATGAAGCTGGGCTTGATGTAGTTGAAGATGCCTATGCCGAGGCCGCCTACAAGCGAGGCGAGGAATACGCCGAGATGGAGGCGGCGGCGGGTGGCGAAGTCGGCCTTGAGCACGTGGCCGAAACGGGTCATATTGAAGTTTGACATATTCTTGTTCTGTTTTTTAGGGTAACACTCATATTTGATATTAGCGGTCGAGCAGGTGACGGTTCTCCAGCAGGGCGTTGAAGAGGAGCTCGAGGTTGAGGGGCGTTTCCTCCCCGCCGTCGTTGGGCATTATGACGGAGTTGCCCTGCAGCGAGGGCTGCACGTAGAGGGCGCCTTCGAGCGACGCGCCCACGGGACGCTCCTCGAAACGGAGGCGGTCACAGATGTCGGTCACCGTACTGTCGAGCAGCAGGCGGGTGCCGTCGATGACGGTCACGTGGTCGAGCAGCATGTCCACATCGCGCACCTGGTGGGTGGATATGACGATGGTGCGGTCGTCGGTCATGTGGCGCGACACCACCTTGCGGAACTGGCTCTTCGAGGGGATGTCGAGGCCGTTGGTGGGTTCGTCCATCAGGAGCAGGGGCGTGTTGGCGGCCAGGGCGAAGCACATGTAGGCCTTCTTGGTCTGCCCCATGGAGAGTTCGCCGAGACGGAGGTCGGCGGGCAGGTCGAAGTCGGTCAGACACTCGTGCAGTATGGCCTCGCTGAAGCGGGGATAGAAGGGGGCGTGGACGCGCACGTAGTCGGAGAGCCGCATGCGGGGCAGGTCGAACTCCTCGGGCACGACGAACATGTCGCGGAGCACTTCGGGCCGGCGTTCTCCCACGGGCACGCCGCCGAGCGTGATGCTGCCCTGTTCCGGATAGAGCAGGCCGCTCATGAGGTAGAGTAGAGTGCTCTTGCCGGTGCCGTTCTTGCCGAGCAGGCCGTAGATGCTGCCCGGAGCGAGCGAGAGGGAGAAATCCTCGAAGACGGGGGCCTTGCGCCGCCCGTAGCTGAAGTGGATGTTTTTGATGTCTAACATATAGTGGTTGTTTTGAGTGAATACTTTTTGGCGGACGGTCCGCACGGACGCTTCGCGCCGGTCTGCCGCACCGGTTTCCGGAGTAGTGGAAAAACACTTCGGCATAATGCTTTATAGTGTATTAGTGTGGTAGTACACTGCAAAAGTAGTGTTTTCATTTTTACAAGCCAACTTTTTCATGAAAAAAATGCGATTTTTTTCATCGCGACCGCTCCGCCGCTCTTTTTCACGGCGCGAAACATCCGAAAAACGCTTGTCGGAAAAATTCCTTCATTTCGTTATAACTTTTTGAATACGAATGGAATCCGCTGAAAGATATTCGTCTTCAGCGCGCATCGCGGAGCCCTTTAAAAAGCATTACTTGCTTTCAGCAAAAGCACTACTTGGAATTTTTACACGAGTAAGTACTTTTCTCACTTCCAAGTAATGCTTTTTCCTGCCGGCATCGTGCGGGGTGGGGTGAAATACGTTTCTTTCATCCGTGGATAATGTCCTTCAGCGTTTTATGCTGTCGCATAGCGCTTTATGTATGATGAATGAGAATCCGGCAAACTTGCTGTCGCGCGGGCGCGTATGAGTACGGTAATCTTCGGAGGGAGAAAGGTTCGTTTTTTGTATTGTTTTTTAAAGAGTATGCCGCGAAAAATAAATTCCAGCCGCGCGGCGGGAAAACGGCCCGTGCGCGCGGCTGGAATAGAGTAGGTCAGTAGATGTCGCTGCTTTAGAAACGGCCGCCGGGGCCGCCCATGCGCATCATCGGCATGCCACCGGGACCGCCGCCGGGGCCGCCGCGACGGTCGCCTTCGCGGCGGGGGCTGCTGTCGCCCTTCTTGGAGGAACCGCCGAATATGTTGAGTTTGTAGACGAAGTGCAGCATCACGTAGGAGTTGATGGCATTGTTCCACGAGTCGCAGCGCATGGTGGCCGAGATGGTGCGGCTCACGTTGCTCTGCTGGTGCAGTATGTCGTAGAACTGCAGGCTGAGCGATGCGCGGCGGTCCTTGAGGAACGACTGCGATATCTGTGCGTTCCAGAGCAGTTCGTCGGTGTTCATAGATGCCTCGGAGTAGCCGCGGCGCGAGTTCATGCGGATGTCGGTAGAGATGCTCATGCCCCACGAGAGGTTGAAATTGGCGTTGAGGCCGTAGGCGTAGTTCCAGGTGTCCATGTTGGAGCGTTCCTGGAGCGAGGAGCGGGCGTGCTGGTAGTTGACGGTGCCGAGCAGTCCGATGTCGAACCACGAGGTGCGGTAGGACACGTTGAAGTTCTCGCCCACGTTGAGGGTGCGCGTAGTGTTTTTGCTGGCCGACATGCTGCCGAAGAGGCGGTCGTAGGCCGCGTAGCTGCCGTCGAGCTTGAGGTCGCCGCCGCCCGTGCCTGCCTCGCCGCCGCCTTCGCCGGGCGTGCTGCTGTTGTAGCTTCTGATGTATCCCACGGCATTGCTGTAGCCCAGGCGCGTGAAGGTCGATATGGTGAAGAGCTTTTGCGCGCCGAGGCCCGTATTGAACATGAAGTTGCCGTCGGCGTTCCAGTTGCCCGATATGTTCTCCGGCCGCGTGTAGCGCACGCCGGTGTTCTCGTCGTAGACCATGCGGCTGCTGATGCTGTTGCTCGTCTGCGAGAAACTTCCGCCGGCCATCATGCCCTGCTGGCGGTCGGCATTGTAGGTATTGTAGAACACGCGCAGACTGTTCGTCCACGAAGGCTTCAGGCCCGGGTTGCCCATCGAGATGTTCAGCGGGTCGGAGTCGTCCACCACGGCGAGCAGGTCGGTCATGGAGGGCTGCGACGAAGAGCCGCGGTAGCGGATGTCGAGGTTGGTCGTCTTCGAGAATCTGTAGCGCAGGCGTACCTGGGGCGACACCTTGAACACGTGGCGCGTGATGAGCGTGTCGATGTTCTGTCCCGGCCGCAGGTAGCTCATTTCCGTCTTTTCGGGGTTGAAGTCCACGCCGGCGTTGAAGCGGATGTTTTCCGTGTTGTAGCGTACGCCTACGTTGGCCGTGTGGTTGTAGTATTTGTAGGTGGCGTACTGCGAGTTGTAGTCGTCGCGCACGAGGTCGAGCACCTGCTGCTCCGTGGGCAGGGTGCCGAAGAGCAGGTAGGCCGTCTCCCAGGAGCCCCAGGCGTCGTACTGGCCGCCGAACTTGTCGCTGGCGAGCGAGTCGAGGTTATAGCGTGCGCGGTCGCTGTCGTTGTAGCGGTAGGAGTAGGTGTATCCGGCTTCGGCGTACCAGTTCTTGCCGAGCGGTTCCACGTAGCCCAGCCGTGCGCTGTAGTTCCAGTTTTTCGAGGGATTGTTGCTGTATTGGTTGAGGAAGCTGTTAGGGCGTTCGCTCGAGAAGTACCTGATGTCGGAGAGCGAGTAGGAGTGGCTCTTGCTGTTGCCGTATCCGCCGTTGACGCGCAGCGACACGTTGCGTCCGTTGCTGCTGAGCCGGCGCATCACGTTGAGCGTTCCGCTCACGCTGCTGCTCCGGCCGTCGCTCATGCTGAGGCGGCGGTTGCGGTTGACGGCGATGGCGGCGAGCGCCGGGTTGACGGTGGCGGCGAAGATGCTGTCGAGCGGCGAATACATGCCCTCGATGGCGTAGGGGTCGTCGTTGAAGGTGCCCGTAAGGCTGTTGCCGCGGCTGTCGCTCTCGCTGTAGCTGAAGGAGGGGCGGAAACTGATGTTGGTAAGCGTGTCGGGGCTCCACTGTATGCGGAAGCTGCTGTTCACGCTGGTCGAGCCGCTGCGGTTGACGCTGCGGCTGTTGCCGAAGGAGCTGGAGCGGCCGCCGCTGAGGAAAGTTTCGGACGACGTGGCGCTCACGGCGTCGGTGCCCGAGTGCGAGTAGCGCACGTTGCCGCCCAGTTCGAGGCGTCCGGCCTCGCGTTTCTTCTTGTCGTTCTCCCAGCTGAAGTCCAGTCCGGCGTACTTGTTGGCGCGCAGTCCGCCGCCACCGCCGCCGAAGCCGCGCGGTCCGCCGAAGCCCCGGTTGCCCGTATTGTTGGCCGAGCCGTAGGCCGTGATGCGGCTGCGGTCGGTGAAGCGCGTGGCGAAGAAGCGGCCCGAGTAGCGGTCCTTCGTGCCGTAGGCCAGGTCGAGGTTCGTCACCCACGACTCGTTGAGTTCGCGCTTGGTGGCTATGTCGAGCACGGTCGTCTCCTCTCCGTCGTCTATGCCCGTCATTTCCGCGTAGTCGCTCTTCTTGTCGTAGGCCTTTATCTTGTTCACAAGGTCGACGGGGAGGTTCTTCATGGCCACCTCGGTGTCGCCCTTGAAGAAGTCCTTGCCGTTAACGAGGAATTCCTTGACCTCCTTACCGTTCCACTTGATGGTGCCGTTGTCGTCCACCTCCACGCCCGGCAGCTGCTTGACGAGCGCCTCGAGGGTGGAGCCTTCGGGCACGCGGTAGGCCGAGGCGTTGTACATGGTGGTGTCGTCCTTCTGTTCCACGCGGGCCAGGGTGGCCGATACGACGGCGGTGCCCAGCACCTTGTCGTTGCTCTGCAGCTGGAGCGTGCCCACACTGACGGAGTCGTTCTGCTCGCTGAGCGTCACGTTGCGGTAGAGCGTGAGGTAGCCCATGTAGGTGACGCGCAGAATGAAGTTGCCGGCTCCCTTGGTGCGTACTTTGAAGGCGCCGTTCTCGTCGGTCTGTACGCCGCCCACTATGGAACTGTCGGGGCGCAGCACGGCCACGCCGGCAAACTCCACGGGCGAGCCCGACTGCTCGTTCTTCACCGTGCCGTCCACCACGTAGCGCTGTGCGTGCAGTGTGCCGGCCAGGGCCGTGAGGGCGAGCAGGAGTAAGGTAAGTCTTTGTTTCATGCAGTTTATGTTTTTGAGGATGGTTTACAGTTTTCCGGATGCAAAGGTAACACCTTTCTCAGAAAGCTCCGCGCCCCTTTTTCCTATAATCGACGAAACCGCCCTTTTGGGGGACGAATGCCGCCGCTTTGCCGCCCTGGCGCGGGGCGCCGTGCAGTTTTAACATTTCTTGTTTTCCGCCGTAAAATGTTGTATCTTTGCCTCTGCAAAGGGGCGGGCCGTGGCGGTCTGCCCCTGTTTATTGGCGTTTCCGGCCTGTTTTCGGGCAAAAAGTCCTTATTCCCGGTGAAAAAGCAAGTAGTGGAAGTGTGAAAAGCACTACTTGCATTCTGAAAAAGGTTACTTCCAATTTATTTCCCGATACTTCCAACTCGGAATGCGAGTAGTGTTTTTCAAAAAACACGTGCTCCAAAAGTTGCAGAAGGTTAAAAACGTTAAAGTCCGCCGCCCCGCCGGCCTCTTCCGCCCCTTATTTTCCGCCCCGCGGCGGCGGTTTTCCGATATTATCGTTATCTTTGCCACTACGCAGGCATGCCGCCGGCTGCGGCCGCGCCTGCCTTTTACCAGAACCTAATACCCCGCACTCCCATGAAGTTAGCCCACAACATCGCGCGCATAGAGATCAACAGCCTGTGGTGCGGCCACAAGCACATCGTGTGGACCCTGCGTCCCGATGTCAACGTGCTCAGCGGCAGCAACGGCGCCGGCAAGAGCACCATCCTCAACCGTCTCATCGAGGGCCTGCGCACCGTGCCCGCTAGCGGCGAGCTCGTGGCCGGCGGCCGTCTGGGCGTGAAGATAGACTTCTCGCCCTCCGACGCCACCGGCATCCGCTATGACATCATCCGCAGCTTCGACCGCCGCCTCGTGGGGGGTGACAAACTCGGGCAGCTCACCGACATACGCGTGAGCACGGAACTCGACTGGCAGCTCTATCTGCTGCAGCGCCGCTACCTCGACTATCAGGTCGACGTGGCCAACCGCATGATCGAGCTCCTCTCGAGCGGCGACCCCGCCATCCGCGAGCAGGCCGCCGGCGCCGCCGCGCAGAAGACCCTCTTCCAGGACCTCGTCGACGAGCTCTTCAGCGAGACGGGCAAGCGCATCGACCGCCGCAGCAACGAACTCAGCTTCATACAGTACGACGCCCCCCTGCCCCCCTATCTCCTCTCCAGCGGCGAGAAGCAGATGCTCCTCATCCTCCTCACCGTGCTCACCGAAGACCGCCAGCCCTACGTGCTCTTCATGGACGAGCCCGAAGCCAGCCTCCACTTCGAGTGGCAGAAAAGGCTCATCAGCATGGTGCGCGAGCTCAATCCCAACGCGCAGATTATCCTCACCACCCACTCGCCGGCCCTCATCATGAACGGCTGGGAGGACGCCGTCACCGAAGTCAGCGAAATAACCATGTAGCGCCGCCGGCGCCGCACTCCGCCATGAAGAAACTCTCGCAAAACCTCAACTCCGACTTCATATCCGCCGCCAACCGCCTCGCCGGACGGAACGCGCGCCGGAAGGTCGTGGCCTACGTGGAGAGCTACGACGATGTCTTCTTCTGGAGCAACCTGCTGCGCCGGCTCGAGACGCCCGACTGCTACTTCGAGGTGATGCTGCCTTCGCGCGACAGCCTCTGCAAGGGCAAGAAAATAGCCCTCTCCAACCGCCTCGGCGCCCGGCTCGGCGACTCCATGATCGCCTGCGTCGACGCTGACTACGACTACCTCATGCAGGGGGCCACCGAGACTTCGCGCACCGTCTGCACCAGCCCCTACGTGTTCCACACCTACGTGTACGCCATCGAAAACTACCAGTGCTACGCGCCGGCCCTGCACAACGTGTGCGTCATGGCCACGCTCAACGACCACCGCCTCTTCGACTTCGAGGCCTTTCTGGGCGACTACTCCGAAACCATCTGGCCCCTGCTGGTGTGGAGCGTGTGGGCCTACCGCTACGGGCGTTATCCCTCCTTTTCGCTCCTCGACTTCTATCGCGTCGTGCAGATAGAGCGCCTCAACTACTACCATCCCGAGCAGACCATCGAGCAGTTGCGCCGCCGCGTCAACGCCAAGGTGAGCCGCCTGCAGCGCCTCTTCCCGCAGGGACGCCAGACCTACAAACCGCTGCGCGAAGAGCTCCTCGCCCTCGGCCTGACGCCCCGCACGGCCTACCTATACATGCGCGGCCACGACCTCTTCGACGGTGTGGTGGGGCCCATGCTCGGCGGCGTGTGCGAGGCCTTGCGCCGCGAGCGCGAACGTGACATACGCCGCCTCGCCGGCCACGAGGTGCAGCTGCAGAACGAACTTTCGGCCTACCGGCACGCCGTGGCGCCCGTGGAGGAGATGCTCCGCAAACACACCGGCTACGAGAACTCGGAGCCTTACCGCCGCGTGCAGGACGACATACGCCGCTTTCTCGAGCGCGGCAAGGCGGCGCCGCCTCCTGCCGCCGCGCGGCCAGCGCCGCCGGTCGCAGGGGATTGAACGCACGGCGGGCGACCTCCAGAGGTCGCCCGCCGTGCGTCTTATGTCTGTCGTTCAGCGGTGGCGAAGGGCCAGTTCGCGCTCCATGTCGGCGAGGTCGCAGCCCATCTGCTCCATCAGTACGAGCAGGTGGTATATCAGGTCCGACGCCTCGTACACGAAGCGGTCGCGGTTGCCGTCCACGGCTTCCACCACGCTCTCCACGGCTTCTTCGCCCACCTTCTGGGCTATCTTCTTCACGCCCTTGATGAAGAGGCGCGTGGTGTACGACCCCTCGGGCATCTCCTCGTGGCGGCGGCGCACGATGTCGGCCAGCCGGCGGATGAAGCCCTCGTCGTCGGGCGTATCGAAGCAGCTCACGGTGCCGCGGTGGCAGGTGGGGCCCACGGGCCGTGCCTTCACCAGCAGGGTGTCGGCGTCGCAGTCGGGCAGCATCTCCACCACGTGCAGGTAGTGGCCGCTCGTCTCGCCCTTTGTCCACAGTTCGCCGCGCGTGCGGCTGAAGAAGGTGACGCGGCCCTCGGCCTGCGTCTTCTCGTAGGCTTCGCGGTTCATGTAGCCGAGCATGAGTACCTTGAGCGTCACGGCGTCCTGCACTACGACGGGCAGCAGCCCGTCGGCGCATTTCGTAAGATTGAAGTCGGAAAAATTCATAAGCGTACGGGTATGTTCCTTTCTCGAAGTTGTTGTTTCAGCCGGCCGATACTCACTTCGCCGAAGTGGAATATGCTTGCGGCCAGCGCGGCGTCGGCCTTTCCCTCGGAGAGTACGGCGGCAATGTCGTCGGCGCTGCCGGCGCCGCCCGAGGCTATGACGGGAATGCTCAGCAGGCCGGCCAGCCGGGCGAAGGTGTCGCAGGGATAGCCGCCGCGTGTGCCGTCGTGGTTCATCGAGGTGAATAGTATCTCGCCGGCACCTCTCGCCTCGGCCTCGCGGGCCCACTCCGTGAGTTCGCGGTCCGTCGCGCGGCTGCCGCCGTGGGTCGTCACGCCCCAACGGCCCGTCGCGTCGCGGCGGGCGTCTATGGCCACCACGATGAACTGGCTGCCGTAGCGCGCGGCGATGCGGTCGATGAGCGAGGGGTCGTACACCGCCGCGCTGTTGACGGTGATCTTGTCCGCGCCGGCGTCGAGCAGGCGCGCGGCGTCCTCCTCCGAGGCGATGCCGCCGCCCACGGTGAAGGGAATGTTGATGCGGTCGGCGATGCGCTCTACGAGCCGTGTGAACGTGCCGCGGCCCTCGCGCGTGGCGCTTATGTCGAGATACACCAGCTCGTCGGCGCCGGCTTCGGCATAGTGCCGGCCCAGCTCCACGGCGTCGCCCACGTCGCGCAGGCCCTCGAAGTTGACGCCTTTCACGGTGCGCCCTTCCCGCACGTCGAGGCAGGGGATGATGCGTTTAGCTAACATATTTCTCAAGTTCTTTCAGGGTGATGCGGTGCTCGTAGATGGCTTTGCCGATGATGACGCGGCGCAGCCCCAGCTCGTCGAGACGGCGCACGTGCGAGAGGTCGCCGATGCCGCCCGATACGGTGAAGTCCACCGCGGGGTATTTCTCCTGCAGGCGCACGTAGAGGTCGGTCGACGGGCCGCCGAGCATGCCGTCGCGCGATATGTCCGTGCATATCTCCTGGCTGAGGCCGAACGGCACGAAGCGGTCTGTCAGCTCGTCGATGCTCATGTCGAGGTCTTCCGTCCAGCCGCTTACCGACACGCGGCCTTCGCGCACATCGGCGCTCAGCACGATGCGTTCCGGGCCGTAGCGGCGGAGCCAGTCGGCGAAGGTGTCGGGCTCGCGGGCCGCAATACTGCCGGCCACGGCGTAGGCGGCGCCGGCGTTGAAGAGGTCGCGCAGCGCGGCGGTGCTTTTCAGTCCGCCGCCCCATTCTATCTCTGCGCCGTCCACTAAGGCCATGCGCTCCAGCACGCGCAGGTTCTGCGGTTCCGCGGCGCGTGCGCCGTCGAGGTCTACCACGTGTATGCGCCGCAGGCCGCTGTCGGCGTAGCGCCGTACCATGTCGGCCGGATCGGCGTCGTAGGTTGTCTGTTGCGCGTAGTCGCCTTGCGTCAGGCGTACGCACTTGCCGTCGATGATGTCGATGGCGGGAATAATCGTAATCATGTCGTAGTCGTGGCAATAGTTCCTTTACACCTTATTAATATATAGGGCGGATGTTCCGGCAGGTGGCGTGTTCAGAGCGCGAGGAAGTTGGCCAGCAGGCGTTCGCCCGTGTCGCCGCTCTTCTCGGGGTGGAACTGCACGCCGTAGAAGTTCTCGTATTTCAGGGCGGCGCTGAAGAGCGCGCCGTAGCGGGCGGTGGCGATGGTGTCGGGACATAGCCCGGCGAAGTAGGAGTGTACGAAATAGGCGTAGCTTCCGCTCCCGATGCCCGTGAAGAGTTTCGTCTCCATGTTGCCCAGCTGGTTCCAGCCCATGTGCGGTACTTTCAGTCCCTCTCCGGCGGCGAAGCGCCTTACTTTCGCGTCGAACACGCCCAGGCATTCCGCGTCGCCCTCCTCGGAGTGGCGGCAGAGCACCTGCATGCCTACGCAGATGCCTAAGACCGGTTGGCGCAGCGAGCGGATGACGGCCGGCAGACCGGCCTCGCGCAGGTTGCGCATGGCTTCGTCTGCGGCGCCCACGCCGGGCAGCAGCACGTGCGAGGCGCGGCGTATGGTTGCGGCGTCGTCCGTGACGGTGAAGTCGGCGCCCAGTCGGCACAGGGCGTTCTGCACGGAGCGCAGGTTGCCCATCTTGTAGTTGACGATGGCTATCATTTCGGTGGGGAGTAAGTGGATTCTTTTGTGGGACGCCGTGCCACTTTTGTGGCATCGCTTCCCACTTTTGTGGCAATGCTTCCCACTTTTGTGGGAGTAAGCGGAATTTTTGCGGGAATGACTGCGCCGGCCCGGCGGCCTGTTACAGCACTCCCTTGCTCGACGGCAGTTCGTAGGAGAAGGGGTCCTGCCGCACCGCCTGGCGGAGGGCGCGGGCGAAGGCCTTGAACACGGCTTCGGCCAGGTGATGGTTGTTTTCGCCGACGGCTTCCACGTGCAGGTTGCAGCGGAGGGCTACGCAGAGCGAGTGGAACACGTGGCGGAACATCTCGGTCGGTGTGTCGCCCACGTATTCGCGGCTGAAGCGCACGTTCCACGAGAAGTCCGCGCGGCCGCCGAGGTCTATCAGGACCATGGCGCGGCACTCGTCCATGGGCAGTACGAAGCCGTAGCGCTCGATGCCGCGCTTCTCGCCCAGGGCCTTGAGCAACGCCTCGCCGAGGGCGATGGCCACATCCTCCATCGTGTGGTGCTCGTCTACCTCGAGGTCGCCGCGGCAGCAGGCCTCGAGCGATATGCCGGCGTGGTGGGGCAACTGGGCGAGCATGTGGTCGAAAAACTTGAGGCCCGTGTCGATGTGCGTCTCTCCGAGTCCGTCGAGGTCTACGGCCACGCGTATGTCCGTCTCCTTCGTGGTGCGTTCCACTACGGCGCTCCGCCGTGTGCGGCGGATGTGTGCGGCCACGGCCTGCCAGTCTTCCGTGGCCAGTGCGAGGTGGCGTCCTGTCGACCCGTCGAGCATCGCGGCGGCCTCTTCGGGCGAGCGCAGGAGTATGCCCTGTGCCCCGAGATTGCGCGCCAGTTCGATGTCGGTGGCGCGGTCGCCTATGACGAACGAGGCCGCGAGGTCGTAGGTGCCGTCCATGTATTTCCCCAGCAGTCCGGTGCGCGGTTTGCGCGTGTCGGCGTTGTCGGCGGGGAAACTCCGGTCGATGAGCACCTCGTCGAACTCCACGCCCTCGCCGCGCAGGGTGGCGAGCATCTTTTCGTGTGCCGGCCAGAAGGTTTCTTCCGGAAACGAGGCCGTGCCCAGTCCGTCCTGATTGCTCACCATGACGAGCTCGAAGTCCAGTCCGGCGAGTGCGCGCAGACCCGATATGGCGCCCGGTACGAACTCGAGTTTTTCGAGCGAGTCGATCTGTTCGTCGGCCGGTTCGCGTATGATGGTGCCGTCGCGGTCGATGAACAGCGCCCGCTTGCCGGCGCCGTGCGGCGTATGTTGTTGTGATGGAGCGTAGTCTTTCATGTCTTTCTGTTGCTTTTTGGAGAAAATGCACCGGGCGTCCCGTCTCATCGGGTCAGTGCGGCAAAGGCGTGCAGTGCTTCCAGCAGCCGTTGGTTCTCTGCCGGTGTTCCCACCGTTATCCGCAGACATCCTTCGCAGCCTCGGATGTGCGAGCGGTTGCGGACGATGATGCCGCGGGCCACGAGGAAATCATAGAGGCTGTCGGGGTGTGGTGTCCGCACGAGGAAGAAATTGGCGTCGGTGGGGTAGACCTTTTCTATGCAGGCGCAGGCGGCGAGCTCGCCGGCGAGCATTTCCCGCTGCGCCTTGATTTCGCCGATGTGCGCGCCGACGCCTTCGGCGAGGCGGCGGATGACTTCCCGCTGCGTGGGGGCGTTGACATTGTAGGGGTATTTCACACGGGCGAAGAGGGCCGCCACTTCTTCCGCGGCAAAGGCGAGTCCGAGCCGCAGACCGGCCATTCCCCACGCCTTCGATAGCGTTTGCAGCACGATGAGGTTGGGGTGGCGGTGGAGTACGCCCAGCAGCGAGCCCTTGTCCGAGAAGTCGGCGTAGGCCTCGTCCACCACGACCATCCCGTCGAAGCGTCCGGCCAGCGCCTCGAGCTCTGCTGTCGCGAAGGCGTTGCCGGTGGGATTGTTGGGCGAGCATATCCACAGGAGGCGGGTGTTTCCGTCGGCCGCGGCGAGCAGGGCTTCCACGGGCAGACAGAAGTCCTCGCCCAGCTGCACCTCGCGTAGTTCCACATCGTTGGTGGCCGCCGCCACGGCATACATTCCGTAGCTCGGTGCGATGGCTACGGCGTTGTCCTGTCCGGGACGGCAGAAGATGCGGAAGGCGAGGTCGATGGCCTCGTCCGAGCCGTTGCCCACGAAGATGTGCCGTTCGTCCACGCCCTTGACGGCCGCTATGGCCGCTTTCAGTTGCCGCTGGTGCGGGTCGGGATAGCGGTTCACGCCGTTGTCGTAAGGGCTCTCGTTGGCGTCGAGCCACACGGATATGTCGCCGCCCTGATACTCGTCGCGGGCGGTAGAGTAGGGCATGAGCCGCAGGATGTTGGGGCGGACGTATGAGCGGGGATCGTGGTGCATGGGCAAGGGGAGTTATCGGTTTCTTTTTTCGGTCGGTTCTGTGAGGCAATGGGTCGCTTCAGGCGCGTCCCGTCCTTATCTTTACGGCGGCGGCGTGTGCGTCGAGGCCTTCTGCATCGGCCATCGTGACGATAGTGTCGGCCAGTGCGGCCAGACCGTCGCGTGTCAGTTCCTGATAGGTAATCTTACGGACAAAACTGTCTATGTTCACGCCGCTGCAGGAGCGTGCCCAGCCGCCTGTGGGCAGTGTGTGGTTGGTGCCCGAGGCGTAGTCGCCGGCGCTCTCCGGCGAGAAGTTGCCGATGAATACGCTGCCTGCCGCCGTTATCGCGTCGGCTATTTCCCAGGGGCGTTCCATGGCGATGATGAGGTGCTCCGCGGCGTAGGTGTTGGCAAAGGCCGTCATGTCGCGGCGCGTCGGCAGCACCACGATGCGGCTCCGGCTGAGCGAGCGGTCTATGGCTTCGGTGCGGGCGAGGCGTGCGGCCTGGCGCTCCACCTTTTCGGTCACGCGGCGGGCCAGTTCCTCCGTGTCGCACACGAGCATGGCCTGGCTGTCGGCGCCGTGTTCGGCCTGCGACAGCAGGTCGGCGGCCACGAAGTCGGGGCGTGCGGTGGCGTCGGCCATGACCAACACCTCCGAGGGGCCTGCCGGCATGTCGATGGATACGTGGCGGCTGACGAGCTGCTTGGCCTTTGTGACATAGCGGTTGCCGGGGCCGAATATCTTGTCGACGCGTGGCACGCTCGCCGTGCCGTAGGCCATGGCGGCTACGGCCTGTGCGCCGCCCACGCGGAAGATGCGGCTGATGCCGCACACCTGTGCGGCGTAGATGATTTCGGGTGCGATGTGTCCGCCGCGCCCTTGCGGCGTACACAGGACCACTTCGCGGCAGCCGGCGATGCGTGCCGGCAGGCCGAGCATGAGTACGGTCGAGAAGAGCGGCGCGTTGCCGCCCGGTATGTACAGTCCCACGCGCTCTATGGGCACGGCGCGCTGCAGGCAGTGCACGCCCTCGGCCGGCCGTGCCTCGACCAGGCGCGGCTTCTGCGCGGTGTGAAAGAGGCCGATGTTGCGCGCCGCCTCGGCGATGGCGCGCTTCACGGGCTCGCCCACCAGTGCGGCGGCCGCCCTGATTTCCTCGTCCGTCAGTTCCAGGCGTTCGGGCGCGGCGCCGTCGAAGCGCAGGGCGTAGCGGCGCAGCGCCTTGTCGCCGTCGCGCCGCACGGCGGCCACGATGTCGGCTACGGCGGCCTCTATGTCGTCGTCGGCCGGCGTGTTTCGCCGGCACAGCTGTTGCCAGTCGGCCGGCGCGGGATTGATGATGGTCTGCATGATGCGTATGTTTTCAGAAGTGTGTCACCTGATGATATTCTCGAGCGCGAGCACCAGTATGTCCTCGGCGCCCACGGCTTTCAGCTGCTCCACCTTTTCCCAGAGCACATCCTCGCCGATGACGGCGTGCACCGAGCACCAGTCGCCCTCGGCCAGGGGCAGCACCGTCGGGCTGCGCATGCCGGGCAGCAGGGCTACGGCCTCTTCGAGGCGCGCCTTGGGCAGATTCATGAGCACGTATTTCAGGCCGCGGCTCTCCACGATGGAGCGGAAGCGGAACTTGAGTTTCTCGATGTCGGCCCGCTTGTCGGCGCCGAGTCCCGGCGTGGCTATGAGCGCGGCCTCGGAGTGGAACACCTGCTCCACCTCGCGCAGGCCGTTCTGCACAAGCGTGCCGCCCGACGACACGATGTCGAAGATGCCGTCGGCCATGCCTACGGCCGGCGCTATCTCCACCGAACCGGCTATTTCGTGGATTTCGGCCTCGATGCCCAGTCCGGCGAAATAGCGGCTGAGAATGTTGGGGTAGGAGGTGGCCACGCGTCGCCCGGCAAACCATCCGGGGCCCGTGTAGCCGGCCTCGCGCGGTACGGCCAGCGAGATGCGGCATGCGCCGAAGCCCAGGCGCATCTCCTCGTCGACCTCCAGCCCCTTCTCGGCCACTTCGTTGAGGCCCACTATGCCCACATCGGCCACGCCCATGCTCACGGCCTGCGGGATGTCGTCGTCGCGCAGATAGAGCACTTCGAGCGGAAAGCCCGTGGCGCGCGTGCGCAGTTTGCGCTTGGCGGCGGCCACCTCTATGCCCGCGTCGGCGAGCAGGGCCATGGTGTCTTCGTTGAGTCGGCCTTTGGCCTGTATGGCAATTCTTAGCATGATGGTTTTCTTGATAAATGTAAATATTCTTCTGCAAAAGTAAGCAAAAAATCAGTTATACGCCCTGTTTTGTGCGATAAATGCAATTATTTTCTCCCGCCGTCCTGCAACTTGCACCGTAGTTCCGCGGCCGCAGCGACGCCGTCGTACTTTAACGTATTTAACCTTTCGTCACATTTCGGAGCCGTCCTTTCTGAAATGCAAGTAATGGATTTTCATCGCGAAGTAACACATTTTAAAATGTAAGTAGTGCATTTCAAACGGCAAGTAGTGCTTTTTCGGCTTCTATTACCTGCTTTTTCGGCAAAAATACGGCCGCAACGGCCTATAAATAGAGGCAGACCGCCGCGGCCCGCCTCTCTGCTGATGCAAATATACGAAATTTTCCGGCTGAAAGCAAGAAGTGTTAAAATGGCGTTCTCTCCCGTTCCGTGCCGCCTTGTCTGAAAAGAAAGGTTCCGTTTCTGCCCGTATTCCAAATATTTGCACTATTTTTGTTGCCTATTCTGCGAAATATTTACTTAATACCTATAAAAAGATGGCATCAGTTTATTTTTTGGACGACAAGTACCAGAAGCATGGACCTGTGGAACTCGAAGAACTTCCCGGTCTTGGTCTCAAGCCCGATACGCCGGTGTGGCTGCCCGGCCTTAAGGAATGGACGCCTGCCAAGAACGTGCCCGCTGTTGCGGCCCTGCTTCCCCAGCCCGCTCCTGTAGCTCCCCAGCCCGCTCCCGTAGCTCCCCAGCCCGCTCC